>Ga0209755_10000325_pt1 | contig 90769 bp, 99 predicted proteins | sample TergutCo191P1_FD_187301 | JGI IMG/M metagenome (GOLD analysis project Ga0209755, IMG submission 187301) | Cornitermes sp. P1 segment gut microbial communities from Petit-Saut dam, French Guiana - Co191P1 (SPAdes) (version 2) | ecosystem: Host-associated > Arthropoda: Insects > Digestive system... | reverse complement strand
GGAGGTCCTAAACGCGCTCCAAGTGACGGACCCCCGGGTGTAAAAACTGTTTGGACAGGGCTTGATAGATTGTACACACTTCTTGCTTACAGGGAATGGTTGTAATAATTTTATGGGTCAAGTTAAGTACACAAAGGGTACTACCTTATTAAAGCTCACAGGGAAGCAGGAAAAAGAGGATGCCGAGGTTTTACCGATTGAAAAATTAAAAGGTATCTATCCGCATAAAAATCTTATTGACCCTATAAAGTTAATAAACTTTATGAACTTTGCTAGCGGACAATTGACCGCTAAAAAATTAAGCCTTAGAGAACGTAAAGCGATATTTAATGATTATATAACGCCTTTTACCATTAGTATATTAGCTTTGAATACCGGAATGAGGAACAGCGAAGTAGGCAGAATTAAAAGGGAAGATTTTATCGGCGTTAAAGAAAAGGAAACATTTTTATTGCGAGTATGGAATAAAAAGACCGAATACTTCAATAAAACGAATGAGAGCAAGTATCGAAAAATACCGCTCCATGCATATACTATTGAAGCTGTGAAAATATTTATTCAGTATAAAGAAGAGCTTTATGGGACAGTCAAAGATACAGACTTTATTTTTGGTAAATCAATAATAGACAAGGACACAGGCAAGATCGATGGTTTCTTACATTCTAAGATTTTTGATAAAGCTGTATATGTTTTACTCAAACTAATAATACACAAGGATGATTTTTCTTCCTTCTTTTCTAATGAGAAGGAACTAATAAAAACAATGGGTGATATAAAATCCTTACAGGAAGAATTGAAAGAAATAAAGGATGCCGGGAAAGGCATCACTTTTTATTCGTTTAGGAAAACTTTCAGAACAATGCTTGGTTTGAAGAATGACCTTGCCGAGTACTACATGGGGCATAAGCTTGGAAATGACGCTAAGACAACTTATATACAGGTTAATAGCCTTGATAACAAGCTCTTTGTTGAGGAATATGCTCAGCCTGTTTTTGAGATGTTGGATAAGTTTGTTTTTTTTAGTGATGATGATTTAAAAGAAATGGCAGAGAAAAATATAAACAAGTTAAAAGAGCATGTTGATTTTATGGCGGCAAAGATTAGAAATGGAATATCTCCCCAAGAAGCGTATAATTATTATGCGATTAAGGATGCAAAGGAGATGTTAAAGAATGAATATAAACCTCCAGTGATAGGGTATTTTGAGAGGATTTGATGCATTCTAATAAATATTGGTCAATAGACAAATTAAAAGAATTGTTGATATTAAAGTAATATTATTACGATATACATTCTTTTTTAGTTTTCCAAAACACTTTAAACATTCCAATAGAAACCAATGAATACTAAAACTAACCAACATATCTCAAGGAGGGTTACCATGGGTCAAGTTTTAACAGTAACAGAAGTCGCCAAAATGCTGCAGTTAAGCTCTTCAACAGTGTATAAGTACTCGAAAAAAGGAGTCCTACCCAGCTTTCATGTAGGACAAAGATTGCGTTTTCTGGAAAGTGAAATTAACGATTACATAAGAGAAATTATCTTTGATCAACGTAATAAAAGTAATAGTATGTGGAAATATTAACAAAATCGACAAATGTTAATTAATACTAACATCTGCTAATTGAAGATAAAATAAATGAAAAACTGCTAATCAATGCTAAGTATTTTAAAGAGAAAAATATCCAAAAACAAGGGTTTAAAAAGAAATATTATAAACAGGAGGATAAAAAATGAATGATAACGATGATTGGGACGATATTATGATGGATGAAAATAATCCCTATGATAATCCGGATTTAACATTTGAAAGTGAAGATAGTGCATTTCAAGCTGGAATAAAATTAGCTCTTGAAAACGAGGATGGGAGTTCAATAGACCTTGAAAACGACATTGATTATCCATCAATGATTGATGATGATATAAAAAAGGCTTTTAAATCAGGAGTTAATCTTGGATCACAGATACTTATTAACCGTCAATATGGTGATGAAGATGAAGAAGAGGTGAATGTAAATACGCTTATTTACTGTCCAGAGGATTATTGCGATGAAAATGAACTTGAGGATGATGAATAATTTGATTTATATAACAAGGTAAAATTATATAATTTACAAACAAATTAAAACGTTTTCATTTTTCGATCTCTGAATTAAAACCATCAGAATATTGACATCTATTAGTAAAAAAACTACACTTACCTCATAATCAACTTTGAGGAAAAAATTGCCTCAATTTTAATTACGGAGAGATTTATAGATAAGTAAACAATTCCCCGTCTAGACGGAAATACGGGACCGCCACCCTGATTATTAACTATGAAAACTTTTTATAAAATGAATTTAATTTTGGGTATTTGCCCTGCAACTCGTTGTTAACGAGATCATAGTTTCTGAGGTCTGAGACGGGAATATTATTGTTTTACTTTTCATGTTTTAAAATTTCTGCAGACCTCAGCATAAGAGGTTTATAATGACATTTCAAGATAAAGAAATACCGGTTTTAGTAGATTCGATTTTAATGGATGCTCTTACTCCAAATGCTTACCTTAATTCGATGGGAATTACCCGTGAACAGCGAGAAGTTAATATCAAGCAATTAGCTCAGGCGGTGATAAAACCATTAGATGAATTAAGCGGTTTTCATACCCAGATTCAATTTATGATTACTAAGGGACCGTTTATTAAGGAAGAACTTCTGACAGTAAACGTCAGCTGTAAAAGTGATAATGGGACTTCCTCAATCGTCTTAAAGCTGGCAGATGGATTAATTGAATAGTAAGATAAACAATTGTTTTGATAATATTGTTCAGGTAATCTTTTTACGATAATGTTTTTGCAGAGCAGTCAGTGACTGTTCTGCTTGTTTCTTTGCCATTTCAAATGATTTTTCAAAAATAGCGGCTACTTCATCACTGTATTTTGCGAGAATAGCGGTAGTATTTGGAGGCGTGGTCTTTTCTGGTTTCAACAATTCATAAACTTCGACATTAAACGCTATAGCCAGTTTTACCAGAGTATCCAAATACGGCCACTTATTACCGCGCTCAATGTCGCTCAAATACACGATGGAAAGCTCTGATTTTTCCGCTAAATCTGCCTGAGACCAGTTTCTGCGGCTTCTTAAAGCCTTGATATTCCCTGCCAGAGCGGCTCGAACCTCTGTTCCGTCCATAACCCCTCCTTGTCGAATTATAGGAATATCATCCTTTATGCTTGACAAAATACCAAACATCATGGAAGATTGTATTGTACTAATGCGTTACGGATTGGTATGAAAATTGATGAAATAATGATTTTTTGTTTTCTTTTAGGAGGATGTGATGTTTTGCTCAAATTGCGGTAATAAACTGGCTGATGGAAGTAATTTTTGTGCAGGATGCGGGACGAAGGTGGGAGAGGTTAATTCTTCAAATAATAAAACAACAAATGATTCAAATGAAAAATTATCTTCCGCAGCAATTTCTTATTATAATAAAGGAATAGATTATTTCACACAAGAAGATTATAACAATTCAATTTTAGCTTTTGGCAAAGCGATTAAACAAGAGCCAAAATATGTTAAAGCCTATGAATTACGCGCACGAGCTTATATTTGCAACAGTACATATAGTAAAGCAATAAAAGATTTAAATAAAGCAATTTATCTTGATCCAAATAATTCAGAATTATTCTATCTTCGCGGTTTATCTTATAAAAATTGTGATGAAGAAAATATTGAAGAAGATATTAATGCCAAAGCAATGAGTATGATGCTTGGTAATTTTGATGATGATGAAGATGATATTGTTGAAGATAATATAGAACAGGCAAAAATGGATTTTACTGCTGCAATAGATATAAATGAGAAATATATAGATGCGTATCTTGAGAGAGCAGAAATTTACATAGAACAACAAGAATATGATTCTGCTATAGAAGATTATTCATCCATAATTAATTTAGAATCTGATAATTATTTACATTATGAGAAACGAGGCTGGATATATTATTTAAATGATAATAATGAAGAAGCAATAGCTGATTATAACAAATTGCTAGAAATTAAACCAGATAGTATATCAGGACTTAATAATCGTGGATTGATATATCATTATATAGAAAATTACAAAAAAGCAATAGATGATTACAATTCTGCTTTATCCTTAGCCCCTAACAATTCTACCATTTTAAAAAATCGTGGTAAATCATATTATGAACTTGAGCAATCTGATATTGCAATTAATGATTTTAACAAAGTAATAGAGTTAGATCCTAAAAACATTGAGGCTTTGGTTTATCGTGGTAATATTCTTTGTGAAATTGCGAAATTAGCAGAGGGAAAAAAAGATTACGATGAGGTTTTAAAATTAAATCCTGATTCTCCGATAGAAGATTTGCTTTATTATAAAAACACACAAATATTTGCCTATACAGATGTGATAAAAAAACAAAGCAATTCATTAGAAATAATTAATGAAATAAAAAGCAAATATAAAGAAAATGTATTTGGTGAACTACCAAGTGAGGCAAATAAAGAAATTGAGAAAAGTGGTGTATATGAGAATAATTTTTTATATAGCATCATAGGAATTAATGATTCTGGAATATTTAATAAAAATCGTTTCTATATTTTATTAGAATCTGATGCATATAGATTTTGTAATATAATTAAAAAGAAAATGATTGAGAAAAAAAGAAAAATAATGAGTATGAAAAGGCACGGAAATCAGTCATCATTAAATGTAGATACAGAAGATTTAAATCGTATTTCACCGTTTAAAGATAAGATATATGGACGTTTTCCTAAGTTCTTTTGTATATATAATGAAAATACTGAGAAAATATTAACTGACTATAATGAAGGTGATGGATTTAAATGGGAAGAAATAAGATCAGACGTAACAATAAAAATAAACGAAGAGTTTAAAACGTCTAATGTTATTATGGAAGTTTATACTATATTAACTACTAAATTAAATTATGATAATTTATTTTTACTTGCGTATCTTTGATATTAAAATAAACATTTAATGAGGTAACCTATGCTATGTAAACGCTGCGGCACGACGCTAAAATCATCAACAGTCGGAACCAATGTTCCTGTTCTTACAGGACGTTTTGGCGGTCCAAAATGTTTTCAATCTCCAAGCGGAAAACATATCGGCTGTTCTGGTGAATCAATGGTCTGTAAATATTGCGGTTCAACTGTAAGATCTTCGGTTACGGGAAATAATGTTCCGGCTCTTATTGGGCAAAGAGGGCTAAATTGTCCTTCATCGCCTCATGGAAAACATGAGTTAACTGGATAAGGAGAAAATATAGTTTATCTTTGTCGGGTTTTTATATTGTTGGAATATATAATAAAGAAAAATATTCTGCAATTAAATGTGCTTTCAAATAAAGAAGGTAAAAAATATTAATTAGTTAAAATATTGAAGGAATTAAAAGAGAGGAGAAATGCATTATGAAAAAATTATTTGTTTTTTTACTTTTTATAACTATAATTTCTTGTGAAAAACAAAATAACAATGTAGATTCAGCTACAAAGAATGAAGCGCTGAAATATCTTAATAAAGGAAATCTAGCCTTTGAACAAGAAAATTATATTACTGCTATCAAGACTTATTCCGAAGCGATACTTTTAGATCCTAATTTTGCTGAAGCTTATGCCCAACGTTCAAGAGCAAATAATGGAATTAGTAAGTACAATAAAGCAATCAAAGATGCAAACATAGCGCTTAGGTTAGAGCCTAATCATATATTTGCATATAATAGCCGAGGACATGCTTATCTACAAAAGAAAAAATATAATAAAGCAATTTCTGATTTCAACAATGCTATCCGATTGGATCCCAATTTTATTAGAGCGTATAATAATCGAGCTCTTGCTTATTTAAAAAAGAAAGATTATGACCTTGTTATTAATGATTACTTACAGAATATTCCTTTTGATGAAACTTGTGTAATTTACGCATATGAAAAGCGAAGTGAAAAAATGTTTAAAAAAAGAGATTTTGACCAAGTTATTGCTGATTGTAAACAACTTATAAAACTAAACCCTAATAATCCAGATACTTATAGCAACTTGGCTGCTGCTTATTATCATAAGGATAACTATTCACAAGCTATCAAGGAAATTAATACAGCATTAAAAATTAATCCAAATCATGAATATGCAAAAAATCTTCTTGCTCGTATAAAGCGAGAACAAAGATGAATAAAAATATAGTTTAAAAAGAGGTAATTTATGTTATGTAAACACTGCGGTTTTAATCTTAAATCAACAGTAACAAGAATTATTGTACCCGTCCTGTCAGGTCAGCGAGGTATAAATTGTCCTTCATCGCCTCATGGAAAACATGAGTTAACTGGATAAGGAGAAAATAATGAACGAAATTAATAATATAAACTTTACGGAAAAACAAAAAATTGAAGCCGCCTATGCATTGAATATGTGTACTGTTTCATTAACACAAATTATGGATTATAGCGATCCGTATATATTAGAACAGGAATATGATTCTATACTCAATAATATCAATATGCAAAATATAATACATGATGATGCGCTTTTAAAATTGATTAAAAAAATAATGGAAACTCTAACTTTTTACCGGATACAGGAAGGAGATAAAAAGTATCTGGAAAAAGAATATCAAGGAAAATTAAAAAACGCCATTTGGTCTGCTGTTCCGAGTTTAAGCGTTATAATTGCGGGAGGAAACCCAGTTACTGTTGCTGCCGCTGTTGCGACTCAAGTTGGTATCGGGTATATGAATTACCGAAAAACAAAAAGTCAGGATTTATTTGAAAAGGAAAAGAAAGAATGGGAGTTAAAAAGAGCGTTAATTGATGAAATTTCCGGATTACAAAGAGAACTTTTTGAAACAGCGTGGAGACTCTCCGAACGATACCAGTTTGATGACTCATACCGATTAACAGAAAAACAAATAAAGAACTATTGTTTAATTTTAATGGATATTGACCCTCTAAGGCGTTATGAAAGACTTGATGTTATAAAAGATATTTTCAAAGCATTTCCGCCGTTTTGGTATTACAAGGGAAATGCGGCAAAGGAGATTGCGAGTAAATATGATAAAAATGAAAAAATATCTACTCTTTATAAAGCAAAAGCGCTGGAAGATTACAAAAAATATAATTCCTCTTATGTAGAATTAATGAGGGAAGATGTAATTGCCTCATCATGCGCTATTGAACATATATCTCTTTTAGATAAAAACAAAGATGCGGAAGAGATAAAACTACTTCTGGATCAAGCAGTGCGATATGCCGGAGATAATTTTGATGTATTACAAATAGTCGCATTAAATTTCATTTCACTTGATGAGAAAGATAAAGCGAAGATTATTCTTCGCCGTTTGATTAACGAAAACTACAATGTCGGATTAAACGGACTCTTATTAAGCCGGATATATTTCAAGTGGGATAAAAACAAAGAAGAACATGAGATTTTATCCGCTAGAATAGGGAAACAAAATATAATTCCATGGATAGAGGATGATAAAGAAGCAGATAAAAAATTTATCGAAAGCAGAGAAATATCTATCTCTCGTCAATTTTCTATGTTTATAGATACTTTTTTATTGAAATATATTAATTTATTTACTCAATCCATTTGTTATGATAAAACATTAAGGTTAAAAAGACAGGTTGAATGGTGTATTGGTATAGATATTACGAAAATTATTGTTGATTGTTCAAATAAACTTTTTAATGAGCTTCTTCAAAATGAGTTATTTATACTTCAAAGAAGAGCTGATAATAAAAATTGGAAAGATTTTTTTACAGAGCAATCAATTTTACTAAATGAAAAAATAGATAAATTTTTCAAAACAGAAATTAAAGTTAAAAATACAATTCTGGAAATAATGGAAAAAAATCCATTTGGAATACTTGATAGATTAAACGCTGTTTCTGATGTCGCAGAGAAGGCCGCAGATGGCGTAGGGAGAGCATTTGACAGTCTTAATAAAGCTACAGATGGAAAGTTGGGGATATTAAAGACAGGAGCAAGTGCTTTGAGCGCCATCGCCAGTAAAGCTACTGAAGGAAAGACCATACCAAATCTTTCAAGTAATGAAGCAGAAAAGGAAAAACTAAAGAATGCAATCAAAGGATTACTTCAAGCATGCGAGTTTGAAAAATACATTGCTGATTTTTCAATTGCAATAAAAGAAGAATTTATGAAAAGCCTTACAGTTGAAACAATAATTAGCCTTCAGGAAAATATGTTGATGATAATATATAATTGGTACAGAGAAAACGGATTTGATATTTATGATATAGCTTCAGATGATGAGGAAATAGAAACTACTATTGGAGTTACTCAGAATATTTTTTTCCAATATCCTGAGTAAAAACCAATTGTTTAATAAGTAAAACGATTATCCTCTATTAGCCTGCGATACCCGCATTTGGGACATTTGGTAAAAAATGGAATTATAATTCCCATAAAAATATTTCCGCATTTTTTACATATAAGAAATCTTTTCTCATTCCATTGCGGTCTTCTAATACCTGAAACCTTTTTCATATCCGTATAACCTCATTCATGGAATCAAACTGCTGTTTAAAATCATCAATTCCGTTACCCGGACTATCCTGATAAATAGACTGGATGCTTTCAAGAGCGATACGCAGAATTTCATCATTGTTTAATTGTATGGCGGTTTCTATCAACTGGAACCATTTATTATAAAGTTCGTTTCTTTCACCAAAACGTGATTTTAAATATTCCAACATAACCTGACGCTCGGAACGGATAACCGTCAATGCCGTTTTCTGTTTCCGTTCAACATTTTTGCGGTTTGTTTTTTCGTGTTCCAGAGTTTTGGCGTATTCGGTAACAGCACTTAGCACGCCGCCAATAGTTTCACCTAACATTCGCCTGTTTCGATATTCCTTTTCAGCATCCCGTTGGTTTCTGTAATAGTCCTCTTCTTCATAAGGAACCATGTCATAATCTTCATCTTCATAATAGTCTTCATCACTCATCGTTTATCTCCTTTTTAATTTTATGAAATATAACGCCTGACTTTTTTGTAATAAAACCGTCGGCATTACAGATGTCGGTTTCAATAACCTGTTTTATTGATTTGATAAAATTAACGCATATCTCAAGTTCATTTGACGCTTTTTCAGAGAGTTCAGTATTATCACAGGTTAGCTCTTGTAACTTTATTAGCGATTTATTTAATTTTGCCGATAATGCGTATAACAGCGCTTCTCCTTCATCAATACGGTTTTCTATCGCTTTTAACCCTGAAAGAACGCCTGACATTCTTTCGGTTTCAATTGATTCATCTTCCGCTTTTGTTTTTGCCTGACTTCCCGCAATACCCCAGTTGACACCTGCCATTGTTATTCCAGCGTAAGGAATAGCGGGCAACCCATGAAATGTTTTTCTTGCACCTAACGCTCCGATTATTTCCAATATAACAGGTGTATCTTTATACGGAATGCGGTCGTTTAATCCTGTATTGACAGCAATAGAAATGCAGTTAAGAATGTCACTTACCTGTATGCAGGTTTCTTCCAGATTACCGAGTTCAGTGCCGATAAATCGAATACTATCGACAGTGATTGTTTTATACGCTGATAAATCTATGGACTTATATTTAGACAACACTTTAACCGCATTCCTGATTACTACCGTATACGCTTCCAGTTTTAGGCTGCCAAACGCGTGGAGTTTTTTTTTAACCTTGCAGCACGGCGTCTAATCTTTTTTGTCATTTGAACATATTCAGCAGCCGCTTCATCTTTTAGTTTTTTCGCTTTGTTGTAATCAATGGCTCCTTTAATTCCCGCGCTGATGCCTATAGTGGTCGCTCCTATAGCGATCATTTCGCCTAATGTGATTGTCGCAACGGCTGTTTTGGCGGCAGCCACCGCTAACGGTAATAAGAAAATCATAATTTTCCTCCAATTTATATTTTTCCACTTCCATACGGAAACAGATTGATAATGTATTTCAAGACAACGGCATTATCACCGCATAAGTTTCTTTTTCGTCGTATTGCCTCAGTAATACCGCTTTTTTCTTTTCACTCTGACAATGAATCGTCCAAACCGTTTTTGATAAATCAGCAAGATATTTCGGGTTTACCTTTTCTCCTGACATTTTTGTAAATGCATAGTAAGTACTATTTGTTTCATCAGCAGTTATATTTTTCAGATTGATGCATCCCCGCTTTGTTACATTAATAGGAACGACACGTTCCCAGTTAGGGAAATTGATATTTGGAGCAGCTGTAGTTAATCTAATTGAGTTTTTATTGACAATTGGTTTGTAATTACCCGGTTTAATTCTTGTTTTTATATCCGTTACATGCAAGCGTTTACCGTCAGTTCCAACAAGACGTGAGCCGTTTTTGATTTTTTCAACGTGCAATACATTGGTAAACATCGTACTGCTATTTTTATCGCAAGCCTTTATAACAAAGAGAAGTTTGTCGTACTCTTCTTTATTTCGTATAGGCGAGAAAACAAACGGCACGGCTTTCCTATGTTCAGGATTACTTTTGTGTGGTATGTTATTCAACACAGTTCGGTTCCGTTTTGCCGTATTCTTTGGCATAACCGTTTTTATCGGTTTTGGTGGTTCAGGTTTCTTTTTAACCTGATAATTTCTCTGTGCCGGAATTGGTAACGTAATTGTAAAAAGAGGATACCTTAAAAAAGACACTGCCTTTTCTCTGAATGATTTTTTATCAGCAACAGGATTAACCTGTAACATTTTTTACCTCCTGTAAAAATTAATTTGTGTAATTATGAAATCCCCGGCAGTTCAAGCTCGTTCGGTTCTTTCGCCAAACTGAGAATGATGACAGGTTTTCCATTGACTTCTTTGCATTTGACGTTTACGGTAAGAAAATCTTCCTTAACGAACGGTCCTTTAGTTACCATGAACGGAACCTGAGCCTGAAAATTATCCGATATATCAGGCTTTAATACTGCGTATGCAAGTTGTTTTATTTTTTCTTCCCGCTGTTCACGGTTAATGCCAAGCGAAGCAAGATACGCATTAGGGCTTAAGGCTTCCATTAGTTCAGCTTCAATAGTAACATCCGCTATATCATTTTTCATTTATACCTCCATAAAAATAATAAGGCTGCCTATAAAGACAGCCTTTATCAATTTGAATAAAGAAGCGCTGTTAGAAGTTAGCTGCTAACGCCATTTCATTTTGTTCTTCCTTTTCCTTTTTGAAATCGGGACGGAACTCGACATGCTCAGCGACTATTACAACTTTGTTGCGAGATTTTCCTTCCGGGTCATTCCAACGCTCTTGCTTCATGCGTCCGACTACACGAACGCCTCGACCTTTGCTGCCTTTGTTATAACAGGCTTCCGCAAGTTTCGCCCATGTTTGAACGTCAAAATAAGATACTTCCTTTTCAAAATCCTCTCCCTGTTTGAAAAAGCGGTTACACGCAATGCTGAAAGTACACACAGAGCCTCCTTTCGGTGTGGTTTTAAACACCGCATCTTTTGTCAATGTTCCTTCAATCAAGATACTGTTTAAATTGTTCATAAATCCTCCATAAATAAAATAAATTGTTTTAATGAGACAAGAAAATAATCTTGTACTTTACGCCGCTTTCTTGCACCGCTGGTTGAGCTGGTCGCCGAGTAATTCTTTTAAAGTTGTTAAATCATCAACGCCTTTTTCGCTTAGTTTAATGCTTTGAATGATTTTACGAGCTTCGTCTTTTTCATCTTCAGTGAAGTATCCTTTACCGTTATCATTGGCGGTAACGATACTGCCGATTTCATTTATTAACTCCGAACTCTTTTCTTTCAAAGTAGCATTACCGATATTCGTTTTGTTGTCATTCTTTGCGGGTTTCTGTTCTGATTGAACTATACTTGAAACAGTTATCACACCTGACGGTGTAACAGGTTCTTGTATAATCTCTTTTCCTGATGTAAGCCAATCATACAGAGCGACACCGAAATCCTCACCGGGCAAGTCGATTGTTTCATCTTGAAACTTTCCTGTTCTGTCCTTTGTTACTGTTGCCTGATGTTTTTGATTTAATTCGACAAGCAAATCAAACTCGTATTCAATACCTTTTCCCTGTTCAGGAGCAAGCCCTAATTTTTCGGGCGCGATTTTTCCGTCTTTACCCTGCCCGATAACCCATTCTGTTTTGCTTCTCATTGTTACAATGATATGACCAGGATAATGAAGAATAGCGTCAATAAAACGTTTTTGTTTGGGGTTTACTTTAGCCCATGATAACACGCTGTTCTTGCTCGTACTTGCCTGTGTTATACGGTCTACTTCTTCAGTTAGCTCGCGCCAACCGTGAGAGAGGCTGTCAATTACAAGAACTTTATAGCCCGCTTTCGCCGCTTCGTTCATTGAAGCAATGTAATTATCGACAGATTTTTTATCCAAATCGTCAACCTCGAATTGGAAACGGTCAGCATACTTTGACGCCGATCTTGCCTCAGTGTCGATAACAGCATAAGGAACACCCATTTTCTCAGCAATACCTTTAGCTATTCTCAATGCGGTCATTGTTTTACCGCTTCCGCTTGGTCCGAATAACGCGCAACGCAGATATAATTTTGTACGTTCTGCCTTTTTAAAAGCCATGTTTTTTCTCCTTTCCATATTTCATGGATAATATTAATTTTATTTTTCCTTACAGAAATTATTTGTTAGGTGACTATGCGGCAATCTTTTCTTCTATTTCATTGCATTTTTCTTTTTCATGTGTCATTGATCGGTAATAATTACAAAACTGACGGCATAAACAGTAGTGGCGGCATTTTGTTGATTCTCCTTTTCGTGTTTCTACAAAACATTCTTTTCCCAATTCCTCGGCTTTAGCGTTTGCCTCTTCTGCGTTGTCAAAAAGTTTAATCGCTGTTTTTCTTCCATGTTTCATTACCGCATAAGTGGTTGATTTGTCCCAACGTTCTTCAGGCGTACAGGAGGGAATAATATCATCATGCACTCCGGCATATTTTTCGTACTCGCCTAAACGCTTCTTAATAAAACTGTCTATCTTCATCAATCCCGCAAGCGTTACGTGAAACTCATAGACGTGAACAGGCTTTGGCGGGTATTGTCGGTCGCGCATCATTTCCGTTTTACTGTGGTCTTTAAGCAGCGCGATAAAACGGCACTTTTTTACGTTGAAGCCGTTCTTGTTCAGGAGCCATGCGTAAATCATCCCCTGCGCTTCCCATTCAGTAAAATCACGGTACTTGACTTTCCAGATTGACGCTGTTTTGTAGTCGCAGATAACTCCGTGTTTCATATCGTAATTGTCAATCCTGCCTGTTACGGTGACATTCCCGACTTTGTAGGACATTTCCAATTCTGTAAAATCATTTTCACCTTCATGTTCGAGTAACGAGTGAACAGCCTGCCCCCATATCGCCCAGATGCGGTCTGATACGTCGTCTTCAAGTTCATCCCAATGTCTTTCGGTTAGCAGGATTTGTTTTATTCCCTGTAATAACGTGGTTGCGGAAATACAGTTTTCCGCATTGTGCTTTTCAACTGATACCGCCTTAACAAGACCAAACGGCAGATTAAGTTTGTTTGTAATTATCATTGATACCTCCTTTAATAATGATTAATAAACAATTTGATCGTTCTAATATGAAAAAAGCCGTCCGTTTAGGACAGCTTGTTGATGAGGTTGTTATTTGTGACGTGTGTTAAATATTTCTTGATAATCACAATGTCCTCTAACATATTTATTATATCCAATAGTTTTGTCAGATAGTGAATATTTCAACCCTAAATAATTATCTCTTACCGTATGTCCATTTAAGATATCTCTGATTTCTTTCAAATACTCGTTGCGGATTTCTATCTTCGAACGATATACTCTGTTTGATGAATACCAACTATACCTACTGGAACCATAATATTTTTTAGCTTCTTGGATGAATGTTGCGAAAGCTTTCACGCTTATTAAAACCTTTATTTACAGCTTTTTCTTTATCAGTTATTCCTTCTGATTCTCTGTTTACATCATTATGCAATGACCGCAAATACATATCAAGATTTGCAAATATTTCTTGAGGATCAAGCAACCCGGCAAGTTTTGTATCAGCTAAAATGGGCAATTCAATCTTATCTTTATAATATCTGCTAAAAATGCTGTTTTTATTTCCATAATCAAGGTCATCCTCGTCACATGTTAATATAGACCTATTTCGATAGGGTTTTTTTCTAAAATAATTGAAATGTAAATGAGACAGTGTCATTTCTTTAGTCCATGTTTTCTTTGATTCTTTTATAACCCTAACCAAATGTATTTCACCGTCATATATCGGCATTATAGGGTCATCTTTTACTTTTTCAATATTCGGAGCAGAAAATATATATTTGCTGTATCCTACCTCAAGATAAAACAAACGTTCGCAGAAATAATTATTAGAATTAACCCACAAGAATAAACCGGAATTTGTTAATTTGTTGCACTCCCTTCTGTCGAAAGTAGGAAACGGGTCTATTCCAAACTCATAACATTTATAATCATAAAAATCTTTGTATTTACATAAAATTTGCATACTTATTTGTCTCCATTATTATCATTAGAATTTTGATTTTCTTCGACGCATATCCGGTAATTTTTAAAATTTATATCATTTGCATATCTCGCTTCATAATAGATTTCAGGTATTTTACTGATTTTTGGCTCTTTCAACTTTCTAAGGTAATATACCACTTCTACTTCCTTCTTTTTTAATTTTTTAGGCACATATTGCAGGATTAAAGGATTTGATCGAAGTGCAGCCAAACATATTTTTTTTGTCCTGCTTTTATATGGTACATATTTTAGATTATTCCCTCTGGATTTAACAGCCTCGAGACAAATTGTTAAATTACGACATTCAAGAGGTACATTAGCAAGAGAAAAATCAGGAAAATTCTTTAATTCATTAATGTAATATTGTTCGTCTTCCATACTTAATATTATTGCATCATTATTAAACATTTGGTCTCCTTTTAGGCGACTTTTTCGTAGAAATAATTATTATACTTCTGTGCAAAAAGCCGCCTTTTAAAACTAAAAATGCAAATCCGCTTCAACAGCGTACCATCCTTCGCCGCATTCACGGCTGTAATCGTATGTGTGAATATTGTAGATTGGATTTTCAACGCAAAATGATTGTGCAAATAAACTCCCCGCGATGCCGTAGTAATAACCTGCCTTTTCATAATTTTTCTGTTCAACTTCATTGTTAGCTTTTACAAGTGTTACTAATGCTTCTTTTATGTGATTATCTTCGGGCAGTTTATCTTTCACTTCATCAAACGGTTTGTTCCATTCTGTTTTTTCATCGGGAACCACGCCGCCGTAATCAAAATAAGAATGATCGCCGCATTCACAGTCGCAGAAATCCCTTGCTATAGATTTAGCGTCTTCAAGATTTTCCGCTTTAACCAAGAGGATAGGGTGATAATGCATAATTTAACTCCTTGTCTTTTAATGTATTAAAAGCCGCCTGTGTGAACAGGACGGCTGAAATAATTTGAATCTATCTGTAACGCGCATTTATCTTCCTCTTTTTTAAATCGGATAGATAATAAGGAAAGCATTTGTACATCACCTTTTCCATTTCTTTTATTCTTCCGATTTGTTTTTTGGGATGCATAGGAAAATCCCAATCCGCAATATCACCAGAAAGCGTAGAATGAATGTTTCCATTCAAGACCAGTCCGCATTGTTTTTCAATATATTCCTTCGCCTGTCGTTTGCTTTCGGCGTGTACAAAGAAACTGCCTTCAAAAATAAATCTTGTTTTAACTGAAAATTTTAACATTGTTTTTTCCTTATGAATAAATAATTAAGCCGCCCCAAAACAGGACGGCTTTTCGTTTGCTAACAAATGCGTTTGCCGCCGATGGCTAAAGCGCCCTGCTCGTTAAGCGAAAACAACCTGCGCAGAAAATCATCGGTGTTACTGTAAGCGAATCTGATCTTCTGAGACAAAATAGTTTTCTTTTGCAATTTGCTTTTTTCATCTTTTTTATTTTTTAATTTACTATTGCGCATAATTCCTCCTTGGATATTGTTTTGAGATAAAATAATTTATTTTTGATAGAAATACTAAGCGATTTTTCGTTTAATTATTTTTTGATATGAATGGATTCGCAGAACATCTCTTTTGCTTTTTAATATCATGAAACCTGATGCGTATTTTTGATAACCTGATTTTTCTAACAGGTTAATTGAAGGAATATTATCTGCATTGACATCGACGCATAATACGTCAATTCCCTGAGTTATAAAATATTTCTCCATTGTTTTTAAGCAATTGTACATTATTCCTTTTCTTACATTGTTTTTATCCAGTCAGAATGATAAAGTGCGGTGTTTTGTTTTTTCTTCATATTTTTCTATTTTTGTAATCTCAATACAACCGATGATTTTACCTAAATTGTAAACAGCATAACATATTAGACGGCATTTATTAAACCTAATTATCATATCAGCTGTGTTTCTGAAAAATAATTGTTTTATTCCATTATGCCAATAAAGCAGGTGTTTTCTGTTTTTATTGTAAAGACAAAGAAGTTCATTAAGCGCAATGCTTTCTTCTTTAGCAGATATTTTCTTGAGTACAATATCACCGGCATAAATCTTTTCAGGGAAACGTTTTGTTGTCATAGATAATTTCCTCCTTCTTATTTAAGATTTGTTTTTATGAGTTAATATTATATTTTTGATTATCTTTTAACTTATCATTACAGAATTGAATTGGAATAAACCGTTTATTTTTTATCTTTAACTCTTTTAATGAAACAAGGTCTTTTTGGTTCTATTTTTTCAAATAATTTGTTTATCTCTTCCTGACTAAGAGTTCTTTCTTCTGAAATATTATCGCACCCTTCTTTTGTCGCTAATAAAAAGTTAATTTCTTTCTGGATGAGAACTCCTGTAGTATGAATTAAATCAGTTTCGTTTATATCAGAATTGTTATCTATATCACCTACATTAATATTCACTAGCAGCCTATCTATTTCTTTTTGGCTAAGTACATTTCTTTCTTGTTTTTTGATTATGTTAAATATATGAAATATTTTTGAGGGTTTTTTCTTTTTTTTATTTTTTAGAGGATGTTTTCTTAATAATTGCTTCCCAAGTTCATTTAAAGATTTGTCTCTTTTATCTGGATTAGTACAATAAAACGAATTATATTTTCCAATGCTTTCTGTAAACTCCAGCATATATACTTCTTTGTAAAAAGATAGAGTATTTGGTTTTTTCTCAAGCAGGTATATTTTTTCCATATTTACTATTATATCATAATTATTTCGCATTTAATCTCCTTTTCTTCTTACAGGAACAATAAACTGGAAAACCTTTATACATTACTATTCGCATTTCTTTAATTCTTCCGATTTGTTTTATAGAGTGCATAGAAAAATCCCAATCTATAACATCATCAGAAAGAGTTGAATGTATGCCGTTTCTAAGCGTAAGCCCGCATTGTTTTTCGATATATTCCTTTGCTTGATACTTATCATCAGCATTAACAAAGAAATTACCTTCAAAGATAAATTGGGTTTTTACAATATATTTTTTCATTGCTTTTCTTCCTTGATTTATCATGAATTAAGCCGTCCCATTACAGGACGGCTTTTGATTTGTCAGCAGATACGTCTGCCGCCGATACTTGCATAACCTCGTTCTATTATTAAGAAATTAATCCAATTAAGAGTATCATCAGAAGTAATGTTTTTTCTTTTTGCTTTCTTTGGCAGTATTCTTGACGGTTTTAAACCGCTTGAATATTGTCTGTTCATAAAGGGTTTTTGTTGTATGCTTGTTTTCATCATTTATTTCCTTTACACAGCCATCTCAAGAATAATTGCCTGCGCCTGATTCATAATTGGGTCGCCGTCAATAAATCGTGCCATTTTTGCATCCGCGAATGTAGAAGTTTTTCGTTTAGGTTCAGCATTACTGCGGTAATCGGCAATTGCACTATAGGCTCCCCACGCAGTGCCTTTTAGGTTCTGTAAGTCGTCTTTCTTCTTGAACAATTTCTTGATAAAGTCTTTAGTTTCATGGTTAGTCTTAACTTGTCTGCTGGACATTTCGCTTGATACAGGAAAAAGTTTATCAAGCACTTTACCGATGTTTACTTTCTTTCCTGCGAGTTCGGAAGCAAACTTTTCAAGGTCATGGAAATACTTTGAAGCCATTCCCATTGTTTTAACGGCTTCATCTTTTCGTTGTTCCATTAATGATAGATGCCTGATTGAGATTTTTCTTTTTGCAGTATTGAGCGCTGCAGTAAGTGTGTTGTTACAAACAACTCTGATGCCTGTCAAGAAAACTTGAAGACACGCTGAACCGTCATGTGCATTTGACAAACAAAGATACGGCTGGTAATCGTCTCCTACAATCCTTCCTTTCGGCATATTTACCAACATAAACACACGCCGACCATTAAAGAGAGAACCTGCTGTTTCAAAAGTGCATTTGACTTTGTTTGAATTAATGAGAGTATCAGCGAAATCGAAAACTGCTTTGTTCTGTGCCACACAATATCTGTCTGAAACAATCCCCAGCACTTCGTTTGTATCACTTCTAACATTAGCCACAAAGTTCGGAATGGGTTCTGCCCAGTTTTTATGGGAGTAAACCGGAACTTGCTCTACCATCCATTCAAGTTTTGCCGCTTTAATCGCTTCTTCTGAGTTAGGCACTCCTTTAAGTATGGCTCCTATTCCGTGCCATGGAACCACACCGTTACCTGAAAACATAAAATCGTTTTCTAATAACATACTAGGCATGATATTACCTCCTTAAATTGTTTACCGTTTATTCGGTCTTTGATTTGTTATCGGAGATAATATGTATGCGAAAAATTAGTTTGATACGTTAACAGCCTCTTATATTTAATTTATATTTGTTGTATTCTTATAAATAAGATATTTTATTATAAGGAGTAATCATGGGATATATTGGTAATAGTATGAGTGAAAATGCTGCGAATGCATACGATCAAGGAAAAAAACCATTTTCTCGTATTACAAAAGATGATATACAAAATTTCGGAATAAATGAAAGTATTACTTTTTTTAGATGGTATACAAAAAAATATTGTATACCGTGTGAATGGCATCATTCATCACCAAAATTTAATGAAACTGATTTTTTTGATATTAAAAATTGTTGTAAAGATTTTAGAAAATCTGATATAGAAAAATTAAAAGCTGAATATAAAGAACAAAATAAATCAAAACCTGATAAAAATATTGATAGTAAGCCATATTATGCAAAAGTAAATTTTTCCATTAGCACATATACAGGTAAACGTAAGTATTTTGAAGTTTATGCTATAATATATAAAAATTGGGCATATTATTATGATGATTATTATAAAAATATTTCAAAAAAGAATATAAAAGGGAAGCATTTTTGTATAACAAAAAAATATCAAGCTAGACCAAAAAAGATGTCAAAAAATATTGCTAATGACATAATCGACAAAATGAATTTTTGATTACCCCCTAATTATATACCCTCTTATTTATCTAACTCATTTTCTTGATTCTGTTCGTTTTTATAGTATCCACCCATGTTTTTCTTTAGTTCTTTCATCATCTCACCCATTATTTTTCCATTCTCTAAATTCTCATTTTTTAACCCAAATTCATTGAACTTATTGTTAACTGTCTCCTGAGTATCATTCTTTTTTATATGTTGTTTCTTCTTCAGTTCTTTTCCTGTATATCGTATCGGCTCATCTCTCTCTGCTGCTTTGATTATCTTACTGAAGTTCTTATTCGCTTTTACTTTAACCGTTATACAGTCTGATAAATAATTGTTGTAGATGGTTGCCATAAGCATTTTATGTCTGTTAAATATCTCCTGATAATTACCTTTAAGATTATCCCAATGAAGCCAAGGAGTGTTATCTGCATATAATCTAAACTCGGTTCTTATAGGCTTTCCGAATTCATGTATAACATCTTTAGGTATTTGATTATCTTTAAAATCTAATTCCTGTTTGTTGTAAATGATAAATGATGAACGATCATATTTTGTTCTTGCTTTATTACTTGAATAATAAGTTTCAGTTATTTTTCCGTCTTTATTGACATATTGATAAAGGCAGTCATTTTCTTTTGCTTCGTCTAAATTTGTTTTAGACATATCTTCATTAACTTTAATGTCATCTTCTTTCCAACTGGTGTAAAACTCAAGAGCAGTAATATTATGAAAGAAAAATTGATGGAATTTATAAATAAATAACGGCGTTAAAAGCGTGTCTGGAAAATTAATAATTCCTTGTTTAATTAATTCATATATAGCTAATGTAATTTGAATTTGGAAATCAATACATGGATTTATGTATTCTTGTTTAATTATTAAAATTGTATTTCCATATGAACGACATAATACCAAGCGATTATAAGGATCAATGTTCTTTTTCTTGTTTTCTTTGTTAAGAAATAACGGATTTAATAATAAATTGATTTTATCTATACCTTCTATTGGTCTCATTATATATACCCCCTAATTTATACTTATTATTATGTTATTTGAATTTATTTTTATAAATATTATTTGAGATTAAATAGTAATATATAATTTGAATACATGAAAAGAGAGATTTTTATTTCTATGAGAATTTTATAAATTAATCTATTTTACTTTTATTTCAATAGGTACAGTTTGTTTTATCTGGTTTATGATCGGTGTATAAAAATCAACCTCTTTCTCAGGAGTCGAAATAGATACAATCAACGAATAACGTATTTTATTATATTGACATTTCAAGTTTTTACGTTCTCTCCACCAGCCAATAACAGGAAAAATGGCGATTCTATCAGCAGTGCATAAATCAATCGCAAACTGAGTTCTAAAATCAGAATGTACTGACCCCACATCTCTGTTATTTTCCCCTAAAAACCAATATTCAGAACCGCTTGTGCCTCCGCCCTTATCTTTTTTATCTTCGCCTCGCATAGCAACATCAATTCTTTTTTTGAAATCGTCTTCCGTTTCGTTGTTATTTTTTACATTGAAACGAAGTCCACATGAGGGATACCGATATTTATTTTGCCATCCTATTTCACCCGGTCCCGGTTCAATAAAATATGAAAGAGTTACACGCATTGTTACAGGCAAATTTCCAAGTTCTTGTAATATATCAGAAGGCCATGGAATTGCATGAATATTCATCGCTCCCCCTTCATGATAAGGTTGTATTTCATCTTGAATGACAAGATTTACATTATTATTCATACATTGAATTGCAATGTTTAAATTTGGAATACCATATCCGCAAGAACGTAATAACGCTCTGCGTGCAGTTTTAGTATCACCTTTTAAGAACTGCCTTCTCATATTTTCTGTCCAATTGGCAGAATGAATTAACAATGCTCTAATTGTTTCAGGCCAAATATCAGGGTATTCTGAAAATATCTGTGCCGCCATCCATGCTGCCTGTGCTGCAGCTGCGCTTGTTCCATGAATTGTACTGAATAATCGTTTGGCAGGTTTATGATGTGTAGTCAATAATGAAAGATCAGCGGTTTCCATATAATTTGTTTCATCAGTTGCCATGTTACCGCCATCACATAATATTTCCGGTTTAATAGGAGTTTCACTTTTCCAGTATAATGATGTTGAACTGTATGGTGAAATCTCATTAATATCTGCAACAGGACGATAAGCTTTTAATCTTTTATCATTAATTTGAATATTATTAGAATATGCTCCTACAGTTATTGCATTCCAAGCTTGACCGGGACTTTCTACAGAGTGATTTATATTTGCATTTGGATATCCTGCTTTTTGTACTTCTTCAGGAAAAACATTTCCTGCGCTAATAAAAAATAAACGTTTGTGATCGTCTCCAACACCTGCAATTAAACTATCAACAGCGCCTGACCATGAAGTTGGTTTACCATCATTGGTATTATGTTCACTTGATGTTACTGCCATACATATAGCACGTTTATTTTGTGGGCGTATTGTTTCAGCAAGATACACAGCGTTTTGCGTAATAGCGCCATATAATTCAGGTTTATTTTCTCCTGAATCTGGCAGTATCTTTACAGACTCAATACGATGACTTATTGTATTTTTCTCTGAAGAACCTAAGTGTTGTTTTAAATCATTATATAAGGCAACACCAGCCATTCCTGTGCCATGTCCTTTGGAATCTGCAGGACTCCAATTTGTATCTACTGATTGAACACACTCATCTTCTATAGCGGGTCGTAGTAATGGATGACCTGCGGTAATTCCTGTATCAAGAATGCAAACGGCAGTATCATTAAATTTGAATTCGGCGTATTTTAATAACTCATCAACCCATTCTTTTTGTTCATCTCCATTTAACTCATCAAAAAAACTTGTTGGCTCTTCCATTCTTCTAAATTCAGCAATATGAGCAAAACGTCTTATGATTTCAGCAAGATGTTTATTGTCAGCTTTTATCAATTTAATCATTCGTTCAGGAAAAATGATACATTTTTCGGATGTTGATATTTGCAATTCTTTACATATATTAGAAAATACTTCTTCTATAGTTTCTTTGTCATTTTGAATTTGAATCCATACTTCACACCAGACAGGAACTTCTTTAGGCATATCTTCAGGTTTTCCGATCCAAAAGGACTCTACCACAGCTAGTTTTATATTTTCGATACTGTTTATTAAATCATGATAACGTGGTTTACTAATGTCTGCCGTTTCAGAATATTTATCGATACGATTAATGAAAAATGATTCTTTCCCTTTAGGTACAAATACTGTTGCATGCATAACTTCATTATCTTTTTTTGCATTCAACAAACGAATACCAGAAGGTATATACTCCAGACTGTTAAACATTAATTCATGCTCTTTCTGACCTGTGAATTCTAAGTATATACCGTCTTTATATTTAATCGCAGCAATTTGCTTTTGGGTCAAATCATTATACTTTTTGCAGGCTGAAAGAATTTGTTGTTTTAAACTAGCCGAGTGTTGGGATGGGTTGCGTTGAGGTATACGGGGACCATCATTAGGCTTTCCTTGAGCTCTATATTTAAAATTATTAGCGGTCTTTGAAAGAAATATATTCTTTTTTTCTACAGCCATTAACTGACTGCCTTTTCATAGACGGTAATTCTCTCATCAATAAGTTTGATTAAGTAATCTTCGTTAATTTGATTACTATCATCAAGAATACAATATTTTATTGCATCATCACAAATACGGGATATTTCTGCATGACTTAAAGAAATTGCTCTTTTTATTAAAGTATCAGAAGGATAAAAAGCAGGGGAAAAGGTTTCAAGTTTTTTATGAAATAATCTGCGAACATCATCAAAAGACGGCATTGAATAATGCAGAACATCATCAAATCTTCGGAACAACGCTTTATCTAAAATTTTCTGGTTATTTGTCGCGGCGATTATTATGCTTTCAGAGTTATCCTGTTCCAAGAACTGAAGAAATGAGTTTAAAATTCGCCGCATTTCTCCTACTTCATTATCAATTCCGCGGTCAGCGCCAATAGCGTCAAATTCATCAAAAAAATAAACACCTATTACACTTCCAATTGCGTCAAATATTTGACGTAATTTTACGCTGGTTTCTCCCATAAATTTTGTAACAAGTTTATCAACCTGTACTGTATACAAAGGTAGGTTCAGCTCAGAAGCAATAACCGAGGCTGTCATGGTTTTGCCTGTTCCCGGTGCTCCTTCAATTAGAATTTTTCGTCTGTTAGCCATTCCAAAAGAATGCAGCTTTTTTCGGCTTAGATACTCATTGAGGATTCGTTCTATACGATCAAGTGTTTCATCAGACACTATTAAATCAGACAGACGAATATCAGATATCGACATAAGAAGAGCGTGATTTTGGTTATTAAATGGGATTATTTTTGCCCTGGAAGAGAATGATTTTTCTAATAAAGATTTTATATCTCTCGCCAATTGGTCATGACCAAGCCGAGCCTCGTATGCGGAAATTTGAAGTGCATAAGTCTTAAATCGTTCATTATCTTGGTCAAAGTGAGCCCTTATAAGACTTTTTATTTGGTCAGCAGTAGCCATCTTAATTCTCCCTATATACTATACAATCGGTAACTCTAATAGTAAACAATCAAAATTCATAATAAAAAGTACTCCTAATATATTATCATATATTATTGATATTTTATCAAGTATATCTTATAATTTATCTATGAATAAAATAATAACTGAGTTTGGTAAGACTTGCAGGAAATTAAGAATCGATAAGGGTTTGACTATGGATGAAGCCGCAGAGATGTTGGGTTGTAGTCAGCCTAGTCTCTCTTATATAGAACAAGGTAAAACAAATCCTTCCATAAAATTCTTTGAAAAATTCTTTAAGGTCTTCGAAATACCAGAATCAGATAAGATAAAATATTTTACCGAATCAATAGCCAGTCAAAAAAAGCTCTCTATAAATCTAGAAGAAATAACAATGGTTTCTAAAGAAACATTAGCAAAACTTATGGCTGTTTTGATATATAATATAAAGAACCCTGAAGCTATTTCGGATGATATGGATGCTGTGTATAAAGCGATTGAAAATTTAAATCCGGTTTATAGGAAAGGGCAATTTACTGCTTTACAATCTGGTAGTAAGTGAAAAGTCAAAAAGTTGACAAAAATCAGAATAGCATTGCTATATCCAATTTCGTCAACTTTTTAATGGTTTTTACTATGGATATAAATTGGTTAAACATTGTAAATTAACCAGACTACAGAGCATATAATAAAATAATAATTTAAGTTCAACAAACTTGTAGTATTTAATAAATTATGTAATAATTATAAGAAGGATGTCAATTATTGAAATTAATAGACCATTTTGATTATAAGAAAACGGATGCTTTTACAATTTATAGACTCAAGCCGGAAAAAAGAGATGATTTTCTAAGCAGCATCACTTCTGAATTTAGACAATGCTATATTACTGATAAATTCCTTGAAGAAAAAGCAAAAGAAAATAACATGACTAAATCAGATTTCATTGTGAAATATGTACTTCCAAGTGAGGGAAAAATCAAATCTGGTGATTTTGGTGAAATGCTTTGTTATTATTTTGTAACAGAAAATTATTTTCATAAAGGATTCACATTAATTGCTCCACATAAATGGCACTGGAAAGAAGAAAAAAATAAGGCAACGCCATTTTCCGATGTAGTTGGTTTTTATTTTGAAAATAAAGAATCTCCTTCGGAAAATGATTTTATTGTTTGCGTTGAATCTAAAATGAAGGCAACAAATTCTAATAAACACAGAATACAAGAAGCTATTGATGGTGCTAATACTGATAGATTATCACGATTAGCAAAAACACTCATTTGGTTAGAAGGAAAATATGCAAAAGATGGTAATTTAAAAAAGAGAAAATTTATAGAACGTTATTCTAATCCAGTTGGAAAAAAGACATATAAAAAATATTATAAAGCATTTACAATTCTTGATAAGAAGTTTGAAGAATGGGAAATTAATAAACCTATTAACAATGCTGATGGTATTGCCATCGTAATTATTACTATGGAAGAGTTAAAAGAAATATATGAAAGTAATCTGAAGAGGATTATAGAATCTGTATGAATAAAACACTTTGGCGTTGGATAGCACAATCAGAATCATGGCAAACATCTGTTGATTTACATATTCCAACAGAAGAACAATCTACTTATCATTTTTTACCCAGATATGATGATTTCTATTTAAGTTTAATGAGAAATTGTATAAACATTCTTGACTCAACAAATCTGTCAATAAACAATGAGGAAGTGTTACTTATTGCTAAAGGGCTTGAAATATTTTCATTAAAAGGTAAACAAAATAACTTTCAACACATTGACAGACGAAATAATATGCTTTTTGCCGCTGGATTGTATTATCTTGCAGGTTATAGCTCATCATCAATAATACTTTCTTCCTTATATAAGGATTATGATATTCCAATTGATGAATTTATCTCCAACTTTTTACAAAAATCATTTAAATCACAAAATGAGTTTTCACAATATTTATGGCATTATCTAGAAACCGGAAATAATGAAATATTAGAAATATTATTAAAAAAGATAGATGAGCTGAATGAAGAATCTTATAATACCAATATTGATATCTATATATCTTCATTATTAGCTAAACGAATAATAAATAATTTAAAAAATGATAATATTTGGATAGATTTATTAAATATAATGGATGATAAAGAATTCTGGAAACCTTATGTTTTACGCTGTATTAAGAATGAACCAGCGATAATTAATTTCTTTCCATCTCAAAGAGAAGCTTTGAAATGCGGAATATTATCTGAGAAGACAATGTCACTTCAAATGCCTACAAGTGCTGGAAAAACATATCTTTCTGAAATTGTTATTTACAACCAAATAAAAATTTTACCAGAATCAAAGGTGTTATATTTAACTCCTTATCGAGCTTTGGCATCGGAATTAAAAAAACGCTAGCTAAACGATTAAAATCATTGGGTATTAATACCGTGATAATGTATGGTGGTAATTTGCCATCAATTGAAGATAGAAATAATATCAATTTTTCAAATGTATTAATATCGACCCCTGAAAAATATATATCAATGCAGAATATTCTGCCTAACCTTGATGATAATTTTTCAATAATTATTTGTGATGAAGGTCATTTACTAGATGATTCATCTCGCGGGCTTGAGTATGAACTATTATTATCAAGATTACTACTAAATAAAAACAAGAAAAGATTTGTATTTATGTCGGCAATAATTCCAAATCTCACTGAAATTAATGATTGGCTTGGCGGAAGTCAAGCATCAATAATTAAATCTAGTTATCGTCCTACAAAATTGGATTTCGCTTTTCTAGAAAAAATGGATAATACGCAGTATTATAAATTGAATTTCAATCCAGGGAAGCAAACAAGTTTTATACTAAATAAATACTTAGGTTTACATGAATTATCTTTAAATTATAATAATGTAAAATATAAAATAACTTCTAAAAAAGGGATAACTGCTGCAGTTGCTCTTAAAGCAGTAAAACAAGGACCAGTTTTAGTTTTTACACCACACAAGGGAGGTAAAACAGGCGTTGAAGGAATAGTTGAAGAAACAATTAAACAGCTTAGCTTTTTAAACAATAACTCGTTATTAGATAACACAGATGAAAATATTATAATTGATTTAATTAATTATTTAAATATAATATTTGGAGATAATTATCTTCTGATTAATGCAATTAGAAACGGTATTTTATATCATCATGGTGATTTTCCACAATTTATTAGGGAAATAATTGAGGATTTGATTAATGAGGAAAATTTTAAACTAATAATATGTACAAATACTCTTACTGAAGGAATAAATTTGCCTATAAAGACGATAGTTGTAAATTCTACAAAGAGATATAATCCTAATATACAAGGCAATTATGAAAGACTTAACTCAAGAGAATTAAAAAATCTAGTTGGTAGAGCTGGTCGAGCTGGTAAGGAAACGAAAGGATTAATTATTGTACCTCATCAGGATGATTTCTTAAGTATAATGAATGTCATGAACGAAAATGATGATGATAGATTATATGGAAATTTATATAATAGAATCATTCGTCCAATTACACGAATTCTAATTGATAAAAAAATAGTACTTGATGACCATATACTTGCACTGTTCGAAGAAGAATACCCTGATATTATTGATTCAATAGATATCAGTTTATTAGAACTTCTAAGTGAGGAAGTAGGCAGCCAAGAATTAATAACTATTGTAACTAATTTAATTACAAGCACATTTTCTTTTTATCAATCTGACGAAGATGAAAAAGATACACTGACAAAAATATTTATCCACAGAGCTACTGCTTTAATTCCATATATTAATACTAATGCTTTTAATGAAATAAAGGGAAGCGGTTCATCAATTTCAACGTATAAAATGATTATTGAATTATTTGATTTTGATAACGAATTATGGTATTCAACAGATGATGCCTTATCAGAAGATTGGTTAATGTATTTACTCGATGATGGGGTATTTAATATGGATTTTTTTAAACAAAGACTTGAATATTTTAACAAAAAAAATAAAGTGAATATTGAACATAATGTAATAAAAGCTTTGTTAATACAATGGATGAAAGGAGCTTGGTATTACGAATTATCAATCACATCTGAGCTCTCTGTAAATGTAGTCTTAGATCTGATTAACACCATTTTACAATATGAGTTACAGAGCATTCTATCTTCTATCATTCGTATAGCAGAAATAAAAAACAAAGATAAATTAATCTCTCCAATAATTTTAAATTGGACAAAAATGTTACAATATGGATTTAATTCACAGCTTAAACTAGATATACTTGAATTAGGATTAAATGATAGGATTGCAAATATATTTTTAGAAAATTATTGTATTTCTAGAGGTTATAGTCATCAATCAAAAGATGGGTTAAGACAATATTTAATCACTATAATTCCATTAATATATAAAACAACTTCTTTACAAATACCCAATATGTCATATAACAATTTAATTAATTTTTTAAATAATATCTAATAGAGATTAGAATTATTCAGAGAAAAAGGTCCTAAAGAAATTAACTTTTATAAGACTGTCGATTTCACAGCATGGATATATGACGAGTTACCAATATATCAAGGTTCTTATAATTTCAAAAAACATCTTTTAGGAAGTAAAAAAGTTCCGGCATTTGACGGCAAACAAGACGGCGAAGAGTTTAAATACGCTCAAGCTATTGATTCTTGCGAAAATGTTAAGTATTGGGTTAGGAATGTAGAGCGAAATTCATTGTCATTTAAACTGCCAATTCCTGATGGTAATTTTTACCCTGACTTTGTTGCTGTATTAAATGACGGCAGAATATTGGTTGTTGAATATAAAGGCAAACATCTTCTTGATAATCAAGATACAAAGGATAAAGTTTTAATAGGTGAAATTTGGGAAAAAGCAATGTGTAAAAAGGGATTATTCCTTCTTGCTGTTTTGGATAAAAACGGGAAAGATGTTGCAAGTCAGATAAAAGAAAAGATTGCCTGTTAGATTAATAAAAACCTCCATAAAGCTTCTACTTTACAGAGGTTCAATTATACTAGACTGATTATTAATATTTATATGATCAATGTATCATATAAATTCTAGTTTAGCTGAACAATAACCAAGTGCAAAAGCCTCTTGCTCTTTATCTCGTCGTTTTCTTGGCGGGTTTAAAGAATTGAATATCATCTTTAATTTATTGTAATGTATCCCGAAACGGGTAGTGTTCATATTACAGTATTCCATTAAAATGTTTTCTTCTGGTAATTCAATTTCCAGATTATAAAATGTTTTTTCGAGTCGCCTAAGAATAGCAGATAATGCGGCTCTATTGACATATTCACTATCCACAAAATCTCCATTAATATGCTGATAACATTTTTCACAAGCAGCAAGCATTAAGGCAATAGTTTCAATAATATTGTCATCAACCTCATTATCAATTACTACTTCCGGATTATCAAATTGTCCTCCTTTATAAATTATCATTTCTATAAGAGTATCTCGCATCTTTTCACATCTATAGGTAAGTTCTAAATAAGAATCAGCTTTTTGAGTTTTCCTCTCCGGAACTAATTGTGCGACCGATGCCACTGACTCTTGCATGAATATTGCATCAAATAAGATAAATACATAAAGGAACATTAACAATAACTGCTGTGTGTTATACTCCCCTGAAGCAGCGGTTATTTTTGAATATAAGCTTTGTGCTACTGTGTCTTGTATTCCTGTAGTATAAGTGTTGCATATACAGTTATCATGAATATAATTATCTGCAATTATATTATACGCTTTAACAAAAGCTGTTTTGTCAAAAATATAATCTTTAGAGAGCAGAATAATGAATAAATGATGCGCTCTATTCAAAATTGTTTTAAGATCTAGCTTGCTCCGAAATGCATTAATTATCTTGGAGTAATTTTGATTTATGTCTTCATGATTTGATTGGTATAGCATGTCAACCAAATTATTGATTTCAAATGAGAGATTCATTGAGAGTATACTTTTTTTATCTACCAATTCTAATTTAGAACAATTTAATAAGTTGGCAAGCATATCTATAGTTTCTTCATCTGTAGTGGTTCCTTTATTAAGGAAATGTTTTAGGCTAATTTCTGTTATCATACCTTCGCTTGCTTTTTCAATATCTTGGTATGAAAACCCTTGTTCTTTCATCCGAGCCTTAATAAAAATAGAATCTACTTTAAATGTAATTCTTCTACTCATTCTTCTACTCCTTTTTATATAGATGTTAACGGAGAATGAATTAGCGTAACTAAACTCATTTCCGTCAACTTTTTATTTATTTTACAAAGCCCAGTCTCTGTAAAATCTCTTCAATGGTGTCAGCCTCTTCCCAACATGCTATCTGTGTCCCATTTGCTCTTGGACCAATTATCCGTTTATAACCGAGAGCTTCCGCTCTCCTGACACGCCGTTCCATACCTTCAACTGGTAATATGTAGCCGCGATTATCAACCCCACCAATAAATACGGTATCTATTGGAATCGATTTTCCTAATGCTTTTGATTTAATAGCCATTAGGCAAGCAAGTTCCGCATCATTATGTAATTTTTCACTACGATTTGCTCTAATTGCAAAACTTACATTGTTTATAATAGAATTACTTTCAAGTAAGGCAAGAAGATTCTTTGATTTCGAACTGCTCATACCAGTGATAATTAACGATGACTTTTCATTACCTGTGTTCACGGTGACAACTGTTATTTCATCAGCAGTAAATTCAATTCCTTCTTTTGTAATAAATGCGGCTAAACCAACAATTGAATTTTCCTTATGTCTGGATCGGTAGCCGGTTTGATTTTCTAGTATTTCAACCAAACCATAAGGAGTCCTCCTAAAAAAACACCGGCTGGTTTTATCGTCAGTATCTCGATTTTTCTTTGGTGTACTTATGATAATTTCTTCATCAAGACCCATTATCATTGTTACAAGAACATCTACAATATGTCCTATGCTAGTGGAACCAAGATAATCCAAACCATCCTTTCGTTCTTCACCAATTATCACTAGTGCAAACCCCTGTTTTTGCGCTTCTTTTCGGAGACGATACAAAGTACCAACAATAGCATCATTATTATATTTTGTGAGACTTTGCAAAGAATCAACGACAACAAAATCAGGGTTGTGTTCAAGTAATACACGATCTATCACTCCTGGATTGTTCTCACAAATAAAAATGGGTAAATGCTTAAGCTTATACTTATTACATTTGTCTTTAATCCCATGTTCACTTTCGTCAAAGGAAAAGAAAATGACAGACTTTCCTAAACTAACAAGAAAAGCACAAACTTGTAACAGAAAGGTGGTTTTTCCCGCTCCCCGCATTGCATGGATTAAGTAAACAAATCCCAAAAGAAAACCGCCGCCAAAAATAAAATCAAAAATTTTAAATCCAGTCGGCAAATGCTCTCGAATTTGTGATGTTTTCTCTTCTATAATCGAGTTACTTGGTAACTGATGTTGCTTTTCCAATGTATGTTCAGCAGAACAAACAGGACATTCCCTGCTCCATTTTGGAGTAGCTTTTTTACAAATTATACAATTATACATATTATTCTCCTTATGCCTTTATCAGATATTTGATAAAGAAAAAATTGTTGAGAGGAATTCTACCTCTCAGCATAAAATGTTATTAAAATACAATGTGGGAAATATCTCCCACATTGTAAAATCGATTGAATCATTTGACGATTCATAAGAATTGCCTGCGATCACCAAGAGATAAACATTCATCATTACAATCAACATTGTCATTTTTTTGTTGCTTGTCAGAATTATTCTCTTCTGATAATTTTTCAGAAAACCATCGCCAAAGAAGATATATCTTCAATTGATCATAATTAAATGAATTTTGCGGAGTTACTTTAGTATTCTCCGGTTTTTGCATTGGCTTGACTTTTCGGATATATTTCTCCATCAACGGAATATCTAAAGCACTACGGAAAAGCTTTGCATCAGCTAGACGTCTTTTTAATTGGTAATTATCAGGATCGCGATCAAGTAAATATTCAGAGAAATAGACTTCCTCATCCATCTCATCTTTATAAAGATCGGTAGGATCAGTAAGAATAACGCTTGACCACTTTGCAAACTCTTTTTCAAAAGAATCCTTTTTACCTTTTTTCTTCCTTAATGCCTCAGTTTTTTCTATTGCTTTAGTAGAGGTCATCATTTGCCTCCTTTTAAAACAATCGCTTGCTTTTCAATTTCGAGAAGAAGAGTCGCAGGATAAACAATTCTTTTAGGACTGAGCCGAGTGAAGGCAGAAAAAGGCCATCTACCATCTCGAATACCGCGATCTAGTGTTGAAAGCGAAACTTTGCAATAATGAGCCATGTCTTTTCTATTCAGAAAAGATGGAACAACAACGCTAGTTGTACCATTGAATTTTTGAGATTTTTTCATTTTTTTCTCCAAAAAACTAAGATCCTGCATCTACGATGCAAGAGCTACACAAAAAGTTTCTTGCCACAAAGATTGGTGGTCAGGCTCCCTTTAAGTGTAGGTTTTTTGGAAGAATTTAGGTTGGCAGATGCCGAATATAATTGGAATAATAAAAAATTTGAATTTTGATTAAAATAATAATTTGCATATTTGAAGGTAAGAACCTTCCCTTTGTTCGTAAAAAACAGAGTGAAAAAGTCTTTTTCTGAGGTTATGTTCTGCTCCTTTGTAATAAAAATTTTCATACATCTATAGTTATAACACATTTTTTAAAATGTCAAGATAATATTTCCTAGAATTATTATTTTTATGCTGTCAATTACTGTCATTTTAGGTATTTTTCCAATAATGATACCTTTTTCAATGGGAAGCTCACTTTTCCCAATAATTTTCCATAAATAGCGACTATTATTATGCCTTTATCACGCCATTGCTGTAGTAACTCATTATCAGCCATATAACTTTATGCCCTCTCTAGCAATCATTCTCTCAATTGACGCATAGTTTTTTTTATAAAGGAATCTGTTTTTTCTTAAGCCGAGAAAATCAATTGATTTTTTTCTGATTGGGTCTACTGCTCTATGAGCCAAACGAATAGCTTCAATTATTCGCAATTCCATATCATCCTTAAAAACAATATAAAGATCAAAATCAGAGTCTTCTCGCGGTGTACCATAAGCATAGGAGCCGAAAAGATAAATTGTTTCCACAGGAACGGTTTCAGTGATTACCTTAGTGATTTCGTCAAGTTCTTGTTTTATACCGGAAATATCATTCATAGTTCAATTCTAAACCTAAACTGCCAATATATCCATAGACAAAAACTGTCATATCATAGTACGATGACTATACCCAACAAAGGTATGGTTCATCCGGTGCGGAATAACCTCCGAATAAACCAAAGGATTTAGACCTAAACTAGACCTAGGGCTAAAATCGTAACGTAAATCCTTATAACATAAGGACTTACAAAGGCAACCAGGGGTTCAATTCCCCTTAGCTCCAAGTAAACATATTTAAAGCGAACTATCTTGTCACAGCAAATTCAGAACAAAACGCGCAAACCGCTTCGGGAGCTAAGTCCAAGTTTGGAACAGCACACCCCCCGTGGTGACAGTCACCATTTTTAAACGAAATATAATAATTTGCGAATGAAAGCGGTGAGAGTCACCGCAGAAATCTGCTTTGTGTGCTATAATGAGCGTAAGGAGCTCCAAAAATGAGAAAGCAGCTTGTAATACCGCTAATTCTGCTTGTATTGATCACAGTCTCGGCATGTCAGAATAAAACATCAGATGGAATCGAATATTCGATAAATAATAAAATGATAACTATTACAGGCTATTCGGGGGAATCGAAAAATATAGTTATTCCCGAAAAAATCAGAAATATGCCGGTAACGAAAATCGGCGACTCTGCGTTCGCGATGAAAGAAATTGTCAGTGTTACTATTCCCGATTCGGTAACTCAGATTGGGAACGGCGCGTTTAGAAATAATAAACTAACCGATATTGTTATACCAAATTCTATAACTCATATTGAAAATAACGTGTTCAGAATAAACCTATTAACTGATATTACTATTCCAAATTCCGTTACAATTATTGGAGATAGAGCTTTTAGCGGCAATCAATTAACGAGTATTATCATTCCCAATTCTGTTATTTCAATCGGGAACTCTGCGTTTAGAGCAAATCAATTAAAAATTGTTTCCCTTCCTAACTCTATTACTTCAATCGGGGATTTTTCGTTTTATGAAAATCAATTATCGAGTATTTCTATTCCTAAAACAGTTACATCTATCGGAGAACATGCATTTTCGAGCAACAAATTATCTGATATTGAAATTCCTGATTCTGTTACTTCAATCGGAGATTTTGCGTTTCGATTAAATCAAATAACCAATATTATTTTTCCGAAATTAATTACTTCGATTGGAAAAGGCGTTTTCGCTGAAAATAAGTTAACCGTCATTTCTATTCCCAATTCTGTTACATCCATTGGAGATTCATCATTTACATATAATCAACTAACAAGCGTTGCAATTCCTGATACAGTTACTGTTATTGGCGACTCTGCTTTTTCCGGAAATCAATTAACAAGAGTTATTATTCCTAATTCTGTAAATATAATCGGTAATTCTGCTTTTGCTTTTAACAATTTATCCGAAGTAGTAATTCCTAATTCTGTCGCCGTTATCGGAGAAAGCGCATTCTGTCAAAATAAATTAATAAACATAACTATTCCTAATTCAATAAAAGTAATTGAAAAATCAACATTTGAAGATAATCAATTAAGAAATATAATTATACCTAATTCAGTAACTACAATTAGAGCCGGCGCATTTTCAAGAAATCAATTATCAAATATAACAATTCCAAATTCTGTTACCACTATCGAAGATAAAGCATTTTCTTTTAATCCGCTGACAAGAATAACTTTACCGGAAAATGTAAATATGCAATTATGCGCTTTTTATGTTTCTGTTTATGAAAAATATTTAAATAATAATAAAAATAGAACCACCTTTAATATATTTCTAACAAAAAACAATAATTATGAAATAGCGATCATTGATAATTCTGTTGTTGAAATAATAGGATATCTAAACGATTCTAAAGAATTATTAATTCCGCAAAAAATTAATAATTTACCGGTGACTGCTATCGGTGATTCTGCATTTTTTGGAAATCAGCTGACAAATATTACCATTCCTGACTCTGTAATTTCTATCGGAGAACATGCGTTTGCAGGTAATTTATTATCCAGCTTAATCATTCCCAACTCTGTTGCTTTTATCGGGAAGAGCGCATTCAGGGAAAGCGCTGTAAATAACGTAGTCATATCAAATTCCATCACAACCATTTCCGAATCCGTTTTTTTTGGAAACAAACTAACAAACATAATTATTCCCTCTTCGGTTACCACAATTGAAGGTTCTGCATTTGCCCGAAACCAGCTAACAGAGGTTGTTATCCCAGCCTCCGTTAATATCGCCAACGGAGCCTTCGATTCAGAGGTAATGATAAGAAGAGAGTAGCAACTTCCTATGGTGACAGTCACCTTTTGCAATGTAATCACAGCTTTCATTCGCAATTAGTGACTGTCACCGCAAAAATTTTCAACTTTTTTTCATTTTCGAGCTTAAGCGCTCGAACCTTCGGTTCGCCGCATCTGCGCACCCATATAAGGGTATGGAAAATAAATCAAGCGTGCCTGACACGCTGCCCGGGGCAGCTCCGACTAAATGCTGCCGTTGCGTTAGCTACGCTTTCCCTCCTGATGCGGATATCCTGCCGCCGTCAGACGATCGTATCTTCAAAGTCCTCCTTACTCACCCAAACGCCAAGCAAGTACTAATTGATGTCATCTCGTCAGTAATCGAACAAAAAGTCGTAGACGTACAAATCCGCAATAACGAATTGCCGGCGATGGATGTCGACGAAAAAAATGAACGCTTCGATGTGAACTGTACCATCGACACAGGCGATCAAGTTGATGTTGAGATGCATTGTTCGGAAAGAGAAGAAATTGGATTTAAACGAACAAATTTTATAAATAAGTATATTTATTATCTAACAGATTTACATTCATCACAAAAATCAAAAAAGATAATTTATAGAAATTTAGTTAAAACATACCAGATAACTTTTTGCATGTATAATATTTTTCCTTCGTCACAGGATTATGTAAACCGGTTTTCTTTAAGAACGATAAAAGGCATGCAGTTATCAGATCAGATAAATATAATTATAATCGAGTTGGATAAAATCAATGACATGTTAAAGAAGCCTGTAGAAAAATTGACCTCCTTTGAAAAGTGGTCATTATTTTTCAGATTCGCGCAGGAACCCGTGCAAAGGAACTTGATCAATGATATAATTAAAGATAAAGAGGAGATCAATATGGCGGCAGGATTATTACAAGAAATCAGCCAAGACGAACACGAACGCGCTCGATTGAGAAGCCGTAAAATGTGGGAGATGGATCAATACTCAAATTATGCCACTACTTTTGAAAGAGGCGAGATAACCGAACGTAAAAAATGGCAATCCGTTGTCGCTGACAAAGACGCGGCACTCGCCGACAAAGACGCTGAAATCGCCAGACTCCGCGCGGAACTGGAAGCGCGTAAACAATAATAAATAACAAATTATTCCACCAACCTAAACCGCTGTCTTTCACGTCAGCGGTTTTTTATGCTCCCTTCCAAGGTGACAGTCACTTTCCATGATTTGGTCAAATTTCCCCGTGGTGACAGTCACCTCTTACTCACCACGGGTCACCATGTAACATTTTTTTAGATTTCTCGTTTTTTACTAGAGCTTTTTAAATAAAAAAATACTCTAGACTTGATCTTCTCTCACAATAGGACACGCTGCTTGGATATTACTTATTATTTCTAACTCCCCTCCTTTATAAACCAAAGTAGGCGCTTTTGATTTATAAAAAGTATCTTTTCCATTTATAGCAAAATATGCAAACAAATTTGCATTGTTCTCGGTAACTCCACCTGCAAGAATTTTATATCTACATAGTAAGTGACCGAGTTCATGTGCAATAAAAATACGAAGGTTTTGATAGCTATTCTGAGGATTATACGAAATAATTGCCCCACAACGATATGTACGCATGGCAGCCTTGCCGTTTTTGGGATTATTTTTCCATAAGACAATCCTGAACCTACGTGCTTTTGGATCATTTTCTAAAATTTTTTCAAAAACCATGTCTTCTACAACAGACACAAAGTGTGCAAGAAATTTCTCTTGTATACGAGGCAGAATTGTTCCACTATAAATCTGATCATAACCCTCGCATCGTGGTTCTGGTACTTTATAAGTACTGGCAAGCTCATCTTTTATGCGTTTATCAAGTGCCATTAAACCAACTCCTTCCACTTACCGTCAAGAAAAAAGTCTAACTCCTCTTTATAGACATCCTCATCAGATAACGATGTATCGCTGCAAGATGTGGATGCCTGATTAATAGGTACATCATAAGCCTCCAGTACTTGCATACTCTGACGCAAAAGCATTGTCTTTACTCTAAAATCAACAATGTCAGACTCTCTAAATACATCTTCAACGGCTGCTTCTGTTAAGCACCCCAAGAGCTTTTCTTTTATTTGCCCAATTTTCTTAATTACATCTACCGTCATCGACAACATACAAACCCCCTAACAAATTATATTATGGGCAAAAATAAATGCCCCTAATACCACATATATATAATATAAGAAATTTTTAACAAAAAATCTCCTTACTTGACAATAACCGCAGAAAGAGTTGTCTTTCCGTGATCAACGTGGTCCATGGCTCCAACACTCATGGTTACACATTTGTCCATTCAATAAGCGATTATGGTATAAACTTAATACATCATTGTAGACTAAGGTTATGACACAAAAAAGACTTTCATCCAATCCTATTGAAAACCGCTGACTACCTTGCTTAGCTAGACGACCGATTCGACCACCGACACTAGCCCACGGGTAGCTTAGATTCATTGGCGTTTTCCTGCAAAAATGAACATTCTGAATTTTATCATATTTTCTGAAAAAATGTCAATCCCACCATCGCCAAAAACGTCCCTGCCGTTGTCTAAAGCTCTGCTGCAAATGATCGCTCATTTTAACTCCTTATGGTGTCAGAATACCATGTAAAAAAAAATTGGTCAATAGAATTGTCAAAAAATAAAAATATCCCCTATAAAAATATCGGCTAAATTTTTAAAACCCCTACTGCAAACTTTCCCTTATAGTTATGCTCTTTGGGCTGTCGAAATATTCGGAGACGAAAGCGCCGACAAAGACGCCGAAATCGCCAGACTCCGCGCGGAACTGGAAGCGCGTAAACAATAATAAATAACGAATTATTCCACCAACCTAAACCGCTGTCTTTCACGTCAGCGGTTTTTTATGCTCCCTCCCAAGGTGACAGTCACCTCCCACAATGCAATCATCGCTTTCATTCACAACCACCTCGCTTTCATTCGTAATTGGTGACTGTCACCAACATGTCACCGCCCAACCACCAACCACCGACCTCACCACCAACTTTCACCCGCAACCACCTCGCTTTCATTCGTAATTGGTGACTGTCACCAACATGTCACCGCCGACCTGTCACCAACATGTCACCACCCACCGCCCCACCACCAACCACCGACCTCACCACCAACTTTCATTCGCAACCACCTCGCTTTCATTCGCAATTGGTGACTGTCACCACAGAGACCATAAAAAAAACCGCTCTTGTGAGCGGTTTTTATATCGATAGTCCCTGCTATTACTGCAAACTTTCCCTTAAAGTTATGCTCTTTGGGCTGTCGAAATATTGGGAAACTTGGGTGCCGTCGAATACGAAGGTGTAGACTCTGCCGGGAATGAATTCTGAAATGTCCAGGGTGTAAGGTATGTTGCTTATGATTACTCTTGGATTGTTGAGGATGACATTGGTGCTTGGAAATTCATAATGACCGGTTTCTCCGGGACTCACGTATGTAGAATTGTAGGGAAGATTTATGGTGGAGTTTATGGAACTTGCTGTGAGGAATTCGAAAGCTGATGACAGTGAATCATTTTTAATCGTTATAAAATATTTACTGGTAACTAAAATATTATCAACTTGTCCTGCCGGAATAATAGAGGTAAGGCTGGTGATAACAATCGATGTTGTTTGATCTATAGGAATGGGTCTTTGAATAGTAGCTCCGCTTGTAGGTCTATATGGTATTTCTACACCGCCTATAGAAAGATAATAAGTAACATGAAAGGTAGCCAAAAGGCTTGGAGAATATACTAATGCAGCGGAAGTCGAATTCGGCATAATAGTTGCTATTGCTTGATTGAATTCATTGTAGATAGTAACTTTGAACTGACCATGCCCAATTGTATTATTGAGAAACTGCACCCTTGTATCATGCGGGGTTTCGCCTTTCGGTGTTCCTTCGATACTTTCAGTGACATCCGGAAAAACATGAACTAAAGAGAAAAACAACAACTATCGCAAATAAAGAAAAACCTTTCATCTTACTAATCCTTATAAAAAAAATAAGGATACCGACATTACAATGCCGATATCCTGTAAAGTACTTAATCGTAGTATTGATTCAATACATCATTAAAACTAACGGGCTCTCCTTTTATGACTTTCACAAAGAGATCATCGCGAAGGATAATATGATCCATCCCCCATAGTTGTAGGATTGAAAATATTTACTATTACGCCTGCTACTATACCTGCACCATAAGCAGCCATCCCTGCCTTTTCTAAACACCATGAAATAGCAGCCTCTATAGCATATTCTGTAACTTGTTCTCTCATCCAATTTCCTACTCGTACAGAAAAGGAATCCTTACTACTTCTCTGAATAGATACATTATAACATATCCCACGATTATTATCATCTAAGCTATAAGATCCATTAGAATATTTTGTAAGTACTAACCCATTGCCCAGATTCCATGTTTGCGCAAACAAACAGGCAGATCCTATTAAAGTTAAAAAAACAAAAAGAAAAAGAAACTTTTTCATGCGAAATCCTCTCGTAGTTTAAGCTCTTTGCGGATAATAAAATTATACAGACTAAACAGACTGTATTTGCAACGTTATAGAATAGAACGGCTCTACCCAAATAAAAAATGACTGTTAGTTTATTCTCTTTGCGGAGATTCATTTATTTTCTTATTTACCTCCTTCTGCTTATGCTACATTTATATTATTTCTATGTCAATACTTTTCCATAATTTTAAATAAATCCAAACTCGGAATACCTGTCACCGCCGACCCGTCACCAACATGTCACCACAGAGCAATTGGTGACAGTCACCTCTTACTCACCATGGGTCACCTTATTCTCTAATAATTTCTACTCCTGAGTCGAATGCGAAGGGGTCTATTTTGGCGGAGGGGTTGGGGATGGTGATGGTTGTTAGTTGGTTTTGGAAGAAGGCGTTGTTACCGATGAAGGTGATGGAATTGGGGATGATGATGTTGGTGAGTTGATTTGAGAAAAATGCGCCGTCATTGATGGTGGTGACTGAATTGGGGATTGTTATGGTTTGGAGTTGGTTTTCAAAGAAAGCGCATTCACCGATTTGTGTGACGCTGGTGCCTATAATTAAATCGATTAAATCATTGTAGGCAAAGGCATGATCGCCGATAATTGTGACGGAATCGGGGATGATTAGATTTGTCATGTCGTTTCGGAAAAAAGACCAGTCTCCGATTATTGAGACGGTATTGGGAATTGTTACGCAGGTTAGCTGTTTATCGTAAAATGCAAAATGTCCTATTGCTGTGACCGGAAGATTATTAATTGTTTCAGGAATTATGATTTCTTTTTCGCTTCCTGTGTAATTTATAATTTCGATTATAGAGTTATTTATTATTACTATTTCGCAGTCTTCGTATTCAGAATAAATAATGTTAAATGCAGTTTTATTTCTTTTGTTTTTATTATAAATATCAAATACAGAAACATAAAATGAATTAATTTGAATATTTGTATTTTTTGGCAATGATATACCAGTTAGTTTATTTCTTTCAAATGCCCACACACCGACTGTTTTAACAGAATTAGGTATTGTAATACTGGTTAATTGTTTCCTTGAAAACGCAGAATTGGCAATAGTTGAAACTTTCCTTCCGTTAATTTTTTTTGGAATAATTAATTCTTTATTATCGCCTGTGTAGCCGGTAATAATTATTTTTTTATTTTCTTCTGTAAATTCAAAATTAATAGGAGAATACTCTTTATTACAAGAAAATAAAAAAACAATTGCAGGCAACGCGAAAAATATAAATCTTTTCATTAAAACTCTAGTTTGAATTACTTAAACAAATCTTTTTATACCCGGTACTCGGCTCATAAGATAAAACATTATTACTAAATGTAAATAAGTAGCAATGTCCTGCATCGACAGAACTAATTAGATTACTAAACGGATGTACACTTGCACCCACTTCAAGTCTTGTAGAATTTAGAACAATACCAGATATTTTAAATACCGCAAAATTTTCATTACTACCTACAAGTGTTTGCCCAGTTCTTATATTTGGCAGAAAAGAAGACCCTGAGATAACCCTGAATGATTGTGAAGTGTAATTAACAATAGTAACATAAGCATCATTAATTAAAATTTCATTTTCTGCGCCATACAGCACGCTGGAAAGCGGAGGAATATTAATGTCTGTAGTATCGTTTTTCTTGATAGGCTCTTCAAAGGCGCCTCCGCGATATTCCGGCGCAGGTATGTACGGCAATTCTGCACTTAAAATGTTAAGGTAATAAGTAGTATAAAAGGTATATTCGGGAGCCGGATCATTCCAGTCCATATATGAAGAAGATGTTCCTCCTGCAAGATCCATAATTTTAGATGCAGAATGTCTATCATAATCCTTATAGATAGTTACTTTTTGCGCACCCGGATTTACAAAGCGAATCTTTGTGTCATGTTCTTTTCCGATGACAACAATGCTTTCTGCTTTGTCTTCAAAAAAACCGGAAAAACATGACGCAAAGCACAGAGAAAAAACTATTACAAGTAATAATAAATATTTAATACCTTTCATTTTAAACATCCTTCATATAAATTTAGGATGCCGGAGCAACCGGCATCCTAAAAAGCTTTTAATCGAAAGTAACTGCTGTCCATCCTGTTGGATTAGTAGTTTGATCATATGGCTGCATATTAATAACCGCTTCTAATGAAGAATCATTGTGACTACCACGGACGTTAATCGTATACATTCTATCAGTCTGTAATACTATATTAGTAACTGCTCCAGCTTCAGTTTTTAACTGTACTGTAAAACCAGAAGGTCCTATTCTAATATTATCAATGGTTGTTGATGACGCAAAGGCTTGATTATCACCAATCGATATTGCTTCCATATTAAATTGGAAAGTCGTACTAGCGCCTTCCCCTATATAGGAAACCCCAGTCATAGAAGTCATTGCACCAGTTATGGCTGTACTACCTCTTAATACACGAACAGCAGTTTGAGCGCCATTCCTAACAGCAACCCAAGCAGCTCCCATTGTGCCGCCAGATAATGAATTCGCAGCATCTTGAACTTCAAAACGTTGATCTCCGCTTCCCTCGCCAAAGGTGACTCCCTTAAACCATGGATAACCTGAACTACCTTTTGGGTAGTATGTAGTAATAGCATCACGCGCTGCGTTATATGATTTGAATACCGGGAAAAGATCAAAATCGCCAGCACTGAGATATATATATGATGTTATCAATCCGGTTGGAGCAAAACCTATTGTTTCACCGTCAACACCGCCAAGCCTGAGTTCAACACTATATTTTGTATTGTTATCAACTGCAAGCCTATTACTTCCGCCTAAATTACCGCTTATTTCGTAATTTTTAATTGGATCGTCAGCTCGTCTGTTGGGGTTGTAATATACATAAACTCTACAAAGTGGAGCTTCTCTCAATTGAGTATTAGTAATTTTTCCATCCTTGTTATCAAGATATTGCTGCTCGGTAATAAGAACCATCGTAAATCCTACAGGTAAACTACCGAGAACATTGTCGTTCCTTAAACCCCAACCTTCTGCTTTAGCATTAATACCGCCTATAAAAGTTGCATCACTAATCGAATCCCTATAAGCAAGGAGGTTCTCACTTGTAAGGTTTCTTACATGAATTCTACCGTTGGTTGCATGATTGGTAAAATCTTTACCGCTTGCGCTATTCCCAGTCTTTCCATCCGGCTCTGTATCCCAGCAGCCTCCGAAACCTAACACCATGGCTGCAATCAATAGAGCCATACCCAATTTCATCAAATTCTTCATTTTTCACACTCCTAATTTTGCCTAACGATATACGTTTTGGCTCATCAAATCAATCACAGGCAACGCCTGCTTATTATTCTATATATATAAACCCGCACTTCTGCGGATTGCTGTTAATATTAAAACACCACTCGCAGTGCTAAGGTTGCAGTAAAATGCCCCGAAATCAGATTAACCGACATCCCGAGCGTAAGATCCATCAAGCCCATAATGTATACCCCTAACCCTCCGTATAAATGAAGATATGAGTATGTATCCCTCGTATCCGTTCCCGAATTATATTGCACACCCTCAAGATATTCTCTTCCTTTCAATTGTACTATTCTATCCGTTGCCCAGCTATACTCTGTAACAGTACTCGATATAATCAATTTTAAACCGACAAACGGCGTCAGCAAACCGATAAATCTTTTTGAAACCTGCAAAGCAAAGAAGTAAGCGTCGTTTCTGAAGTCCATATTGATATAATTTGTGTCCTCATTTCCCTGAAAACCGAGAGACATCCACGTAAAATAGTATCCCATCTGAAAAGTCAGCGCCGGGATAAAATTGCCGGGAACCTTAAGCCCGAAAAAACTGTTAATACCGTCGGAAAGCAGGGCAAGCCTCGCGTCAAAACCAAGAGTTCGATGCGCATAATAACTGCCCTCACCTACAATAGAAGACAACCCTTCGATCATATCGGTATCTACCCACATACCCGTTAGACCAATATCAAAATATTTCCAGCCGCCCCTCAAATCGACAGCAAACGCCGGTAAAAAGGGAATACTTTCCTGCTTACCGTCAAAAGCGATAGCCGAACTGCCCAAACCGCCCACTTTCGATTTATTAGCCAAAGTAATGCTGCCGTTCAGACCAAGCCCCCACATTCCGCGCCGACTGCTCGGCGGCAAAGACCAAATATTCTGCGTAGTCACCGAATCCGGAATCAATCTGGAAATGTTATCCATGTACTTTTTGATCTGAGTGTTGAATTCATCGCCGTTAAAAGGCGCCTGCGCAAAAAGACCGGCACAAAACAATGCGCCCAAAACCAAAACCGCGGCAATCCGCTTAAAACACATTTTTAACCCCTTATAGACACTTTCTCGAAACTAATAATTTCCGTGTATAAAACAATATACACCAAAATCACAAAATTGTCAATAAAACAACAATAACGACATAACACATCGGTGACAGTCACCACTCTCATTATACCACATCCACCCCCAAAAACCAGCCCCGAAAATACGTGGGAGATGGGAGTAGTACCCCCCCCCACTCGGTGACCCCTCGGTGACAGTCACCAATTATATTTGAAAGCCAAAGTGATTACGAATGAAAGGTGGGATTACATTGTAAAAGGTGACTGTCACCAAGCGGCGTCAGACACCTTAATCTCTAAGTTTCTCGATTTCTTCGATCGAAAGCCCGGTAATTTTTTGAATAAAATCGGGGGTAGAACCTTCAGCAAGCGCATTCCTAGCGACAGCGAGTTTTTCCTGCGCCATACCTTGCGATTTGCCTTCCGTTAAGCCTTGCGCCATGCCTTCCGCTCTGCCGTCAATCATCCATTGCTCTTTCAAGCAGAGGTCGTCTATCTTCGCGAGGTTTTTATGAAAGTAATAATCTCTTATTGATTCTATTAATCCCATTCTTCTTGCGCACTCAATCGGTTTCTTTAATTCGGGATATTTTTTTGCCAGCATTACATATTCCTCCTTTTCCTTGCATTTCAAGAATCGAAGCCAGCGCCAGATTATGCCGTTTTCATCTTCGATATCAGACAGTTTCGGTAATTCAATGATAATCACTTTTAACAAATCTGTAAAGGTTCTGTTTTTTTCGTTCATCAGTTTGTAAACATTTATGTATGAACTTTCTTCTTCTAGCAAAATATGATCGCATATTACAATGCTGACGACATGATGCAGTTTGCGGTAATCTTCTCCCCACTTTAATTGATCTCCGATGAGGCGGGCGCCGTAATAGAGAACCCTGTTTCTCATGTTAGCCTTTTTTTCAACTTGCAATTCAATGTGAAAAATTTTTCCTGATTTTGCTTCGAGTTTGATATCGACAATTCCCGATTTATCTTTCCTGAAAAATTTCTTAAGAATTGGGTTGGTCACGGTCAGTTTGCCGATTTCGTCCCCCGGAAGATTGAGGACGGCTTTCAGGAAAGCCTTAGTGTTGTCGATGTTCCGCTGTTCGCCAAAGATTTGTTTGAAGGCAAAATCCTCGAGCGGCGAGATAAAAATGTCTTTGTTTTTCATAAGCACGACTCCAAAAAAAATATAAGAACTTCAAAAGAAGATCATATATATATGGCGCAGCCGTGCGTGGCGCTTGCTCGAAAATGAAAAAAGTTGAAAAAAATTGGGATTAACACCTGCCACGGATTTTACTAATTAGCACGGATTATACTACAAAGCTTTGATAACCTATTCATATTTGATCAAAAAGAAAAATAAATTTAAAATTTGGGAATTTATGAAAAGATATTTGGTCAATCAAAGCTCTGAATTATAATCCGTGAAAATCCGTGTAAATCAGTGCTAATCCGTGGTAGGTGTCTACCCCGTGAGAATCCGTTTAATCCGTGCTAATCCGTGGTGGGTGTCTATCCCCTCAACAACGCTCGCAGCCGTTCGTTTTCGGCTCTTTGTTCAGCGAGCGCCGCATCTTTTTCGGCGACAACGGATTGCCATTTTTTACGTTCGGTTATCTCGCCTCTTTCAAAAGTAGTGGCATAATTTGAGTATTGATCCATCTCCCACATTTTACGGCTTCTCAATCGAGCGCGTTCGTGTTCGTCTTGGCTGATTTCTTGTAATAATCCTGCCGCCATATTGATCTCCTCTTTATCTTTAATTATATCATTGATCAAGTTCCTTTGCACGGGTTCCTGCGCGAATCTGAAAAATAATGACCACTTTTCAAAGGAGGTCAATTTTTCTACAGGCTTCTTTAACATGTCATTGATTTTATCCAACTCGATTATAATTATATTTATCTGATCTGATAACTGCATGCCTTTTATCGTTCTTAAAGAAAACCGGTTTACATAATCCTGTGACGAAGGAAAAATATTATACATGCAAAAAGTTATCTGGTATGTTTTAACTAAATTTCTATAAATTATCTTTTTTGATTTTTGCGATGAATGAAGATCTGTTAAAAAGTATGTGTACTTGTTTTTGAAATTAGTGTGTTCAGAATCGAGTTCATCTTGCCTGTAACAGTGCATTTCAACATTTACCTGATCGCCTGTATCAATGGTACAGTTCACATCGAAGCGTTCATTTTTTTCGTCGACATCCATCGCCGGCAATTCGTTATTGCGGATTTGTACGTCTACGACTTTTTGTTCAATTACTGACGAGATGACATCAATCAGTACCTGCTTGGCGTTTGGGTGAGTAAGCAGGACTTTGAAGATCCGATCGTCTGACGGCGGCAGGATATCCGCATCAGGAGGGAAAGCGTAGCTAACGCAACGGCAGCATTTAGTCGGAGCTGCCCCGGGCAGCGTGTCAGGCACGCTTGATTTATTTTCCATACCCTTATATGGCGCAGCCGTGCGTGGCGCTTGCTCGAAAATGAAAAAAGTTTTTTGAGGTGACAGTCACCAATTATATTAGAAAGCCAAAGTGATTACGAACACAAAAAGTGACAGTCACCACTTTCATTCGCAAATTATTACGTTTCATTCGCAGTTGGTGACTGTCACCATGGGAACCAAGCTCGTCACCCTTGCCAACCACACAATTTTCTCCTATCCTGAACTATCTTGAAAAAGCAAAAATCACTTGTTTACAAATGTTCGTCGTGCGGGAAGGAAGAACCGAAATGGCTGGGGCGTTGTCCTGAATGCGGCGAATGGAACACCTTTGAAGAAACCGCGAAAAGTGATCTGCCTGCCGCGAATATGCATGGCAGGCGGAGCGGCGCGAAAGGCGGACTGCCGCAAACGCTTCCGTTGTCCGCTGTTGATCCGATGGAAGGCAGCCGCATCAGCAGCGGGATCGGCGAACTTGATCGCGTGCTTGGCGGCGGCATCATGAGGAGTTCCGCTGTACTTGTCGGCGGAGAGCCGGGCATCGGCAAATCGACTTTGCTTTTACAGCTGGCTGCCGCCGCTGAAACGAAGGGGCGCATTCTTTATGTCAGCGGTGAAGAATCAGCAGGACAATTAAGATTGAGAGCTGACAGACTCGGTCTTTCATCATCAAATGAAAATTCATCAAGTGAAAATAAAAAAACCGATCAAAATAAAAATGCGACAAAGAACGGAGTGATGGAACGCATCGAAATTCTTTGTTCGGGAAATCTCAACGAAATTGAAACTGTTCTCAATAATATCAAACCTGTTCTTGTGCTTGTCGATTCAGCGCAGACGCTTTTTTCGGAAGACGCGGGCGCGGTGTCAGGCACCGTTAATCAGATGAAGTTTTGTTCGTTCGAATTGATCTCGTGGGTGAAGGAACATGACGCGGCTTTGTTTTTGACGGCGCACGTCACCAAAGAAGGAGTTATCTCCGGTCCGAAAACTTTGGAGCACATGGTCGATACTGTTATTTATTTTGAGCAGAACGATAAAACTGCCGGTTTGAGCGAAGCTGATGATTGCCGCTTTTTGCGCGCGGTCAAAAATCGATTCGGCTCTGTTGATGAAATCGGAATTTTCACGATGGGTGAAAAAGGACTCTCTTCTATAGAAGATACCGGACGTATGTTTCTCGTAAGGAGAGAAGGCGCTCTTCCGCCGGGTGTTGCGACAGCGGCGGTACTCGAAGGATCAAGAACAATTCTGGTCGAAATTCAAGCGCTGACAATTCCGGCAAAGGGAACGATTAGCCGTGTTTTTTCCGACAAGATCGATTCGGGCAGGGTTTCGCGCGTTTCCGCGGCGCTCGAAAAACATCTCGGGCTTAGGCTTTCTGATCAGGATTTGTACGTGAACGCGGCGGGAGGCATCCGTATCGGCGAAGTTGGCGTGGAACTTGCCCTTGCATGCGCTTTGTACTCGGCGCGAACAGGGCTCGCTCTGCCTGCGGATCTCGCGATTGCGGGGGAATTATCGCTTACAGGCGAGATTCGCCCCGTAAGAAGGCTTTCAGGGCGCGTAAAAACCGCTGTAAATTTGGGTTTTTCATCATTTTTAGGTCCTTCCGCGGAACAGCCTGTTCAGGGATTAAAAACCGCAAAAGATATAAAATCCGCAGTCATATTAGTCTACGGAAAAGTAAAATAAAAATTTATTTGACGCTTTAAAACATATTGACAAATTATTTGTTTAAATGTATATTACCCGTAATTGGACATTTTTTAGTTTGCATAATGATTATTTTTGCGGCTTTTGTAGAAAACCGCGCGGTTTAGGGGTAGGCTCTGTTCTTGCTGCTTTCTTGTCTTTCGTTTTCTCCCTTAATGATTCGCATTTTTTCTCTTGAGGTGCGGGCGCGAGCTTGTTACGGGGGATGAAAGGGCGCTTGCTTTCGCAGGCGTGAATATTAGGCGTGTGTCCGGACGCAGTCGCAAATTTGCGCTGTTGCAGTTGTTGTGCAGCCGGTTTGTTTCGGACGAAGGATTTTTCTCTATGGCTAAGAAATTGTATGTCGGTAACCTCTCCTACAACACAACCGAAGATGGTCTGCGCAGCCTTTTTTCAGGGTTTGGCAGTGTCGCCTCAGCAAAGATCATTGTCGATCGTGAAACCGGCAACTCAAAAGGGTTCGGATTTATCGAAATGGGCAGCGATGACGAAGCTAATGCCGCAATTGCAGGCACGAATGGACGCGAATTTGACGGACGCCAACTCCGCGTAAACGAGGCGATGGATAAACCTCGCAACGAACGCAGAGGCGGCGGAAACTGGTAATCCAGAATAGAGCGGCGTAAATTGGTGAGGTCTTGCTGTTTTAGCGGCAAGCGCCGCTCACTTTTTTCTAAATTATTCTAAAAAAAGATTTAAAGCAGTTTTTGTCTTTCTGCTTCCGCTGTTATGTGCATTTTTTCCAATTCAACCATAACAGCGTCGGCTACTGCTTGTTTTTTATCGTCTTCTTCAGATAATTTTGCCAAAACATTTTCTCTGAATTCATCGCATGATGTGACTTGTCCGACGGTGACGAGAACAACATCGTTGCCTACGGGATCGTTTAACATATCGGTTTGCTGGACGTGGAGAAGCACGCCGTTAATGGCGACACAGCTCATATAATCAAAAGAACGAATGTAAGCGTCGATATCGCGTACGCCTTTTTTTGTGCTCGGATCACCCGGGCGATAACGCGTTCCCGACGGAAACACAAGCACAAGATTTCCTTTGTATTTATTTCTGATGAGCGCTTTCATCGCGGCGCGGTTGATCGCGTTTCCGCGCTGAATCTCGTCTTTATCTTTTTCAGGATCGAGATGCTGTAACGATCTGCTTGGGCAAATTACAATTTTATTGTACGCGCCGGTAAAAGCCGCAACCGCGGGATTATCTTCGTTTAATTTCATTCCCGAAATCGCGATAATCGAATTGCCGATTTCTTCGCCGCGTCCGCCCGCATTTCTTGTCAAATAAGAAACGACAGACAAATCCATATTGCTGTAATGCTCAACAAGAAGCAGGCAGGATTTTCCTGATTTTGCTTTGTCAAAAAGCTCTTCAAGATTTTTCATCCCGGCAACTCCGCTGTTTGGAAGCGCCAGACGTATAATCATTTCATCCAAGATCGACAGAATAACCGGATCGCCTTCCTGATACACATTATCTTCCGTTACAACAGTCGGTACTTTTGACGCTTTCAAAACTCTCCTTATTTGATCGCCGAATACAGTCGCTAATGTCCCTAACATTAATTAATCTCCTTGAAGTTTGATGATCTCGATAATCACCCTGCATGCCGCGCACATTTCATCCACACTAACCCATTCCATGAGGCTGTGAAAATTGCGCCCGCCCGTAAAAATATTCGGAGTGGGAATGCCGAGTTCCGTCAGCCGCGAACCGTCTGTCCCGCCTCTCACAGGTTTTAACCTGTATTCGATATCGGCGTTTTTAAGCGCTTGAATTAATTTGTTCAACACTTCAGGTTGAGTATCGATCTTTGACTTCATATTATAATATTGAGCTTGAGTTTTAACAATAACTTTACCGCCCGGAAATTGCGCTTCGACAGTTTTCGCGAATACGTCAAGCGCCGCGATACGGCGTTCCATTCCCGCAGTTTCAAAATCACGCAGAAATATTTCGAGTTTCGCTTTTTCCAAATCGCCTGAAATTTCCATCGGGCAAAAATAACCGTAGTAACCGTCAGTCGCTTCGGGGCTTTCGCTTCGCGGCAGCATCGCCGCGAATGTCGATGCCATCAGCGCCGCGTTCGCGAGAATTCCCCGCGCCTGTCCGACGTGAATCACCTTGCCCGTAAATTCGATATCCGCTTTCACAGCGTTGAAACATTCGCTTTCGATTTCGCCGATCGCGCCGCCGTCAACCGTGTAGCAGCTAACAGATTTTATTTCGCCGAGAGGAAACTCAGGCAGTCCCTTACCCGTCTCTTCATCGGGAGTAAAAATGATCTCAACTTCACCGTGTTCGATTGTATCTTTATATGGCTCACTCGCGTCTAAGGACGCGTTTGAGTTTGTAACAAGGTATTCGACCGCCGCCATAATTTCCGCGATACCCGCCTTGTCATCCGCGCCGAGCAAAGTAGTGCCGTCGCTCTTGATAATTTTGCCGCCGCCGGCGTTCTCCGCAATCTGTGGTTTAACGTTCTTCCCTGACACATCGCTTGCCGTATCAAGATGCGCGAGGAATCCCACGCATGGAATGTTTTCACGTCCGGGACTCGGCGGCAATCTCGCGATCACATAACAATGATCGGTTATAGTTACGTCCTTCAATCCAAGCAACAAAAGCTCATCATGTAAAATTTTCGCAAGTTCCCGCTGCCCTTCCGTCGAGGGCGTCGCCTCGATATTTCGATCGCTCTGCGTATCAACGCGAACATATTTCAAGAAACGCGGGACAATTAGGTTTTCAAGCAGCTGGTTAGTCATAAATCAGTATATCACGCTTTTGCGGTGACAGTCACCTTTTACAAATGAAACCGTATTACTTGCGAATGAAACTTGGTGACTGTCACCATTCAAAATTTACTTGACGATGCGCGTGTCAATTTATAGTTTCTAATTATAATCTTTATAAGTAATCAAGGATGAAATTTTATGGAAGAAACGATCGAGCTTCTGATTTCATCCAGAGATGAAACAGACAGAAAAAATATTATTTCAATTTTATCCGATCAAAATAACTTTCGCATAACGGGAGTTGAAAAAGAAGAAGCCGGCACGATCATTAAATCCGAAAATATAAAACCTGATATTCTCATTTTGGATTTACAGCCGCCGGGAATGAGCGGATATGAATTAGCTCCCATTGTACATAGGAAATCTCCTTCAACATTTATAATTATTTTGAGCGATAAAGAAGAAGAAAATATTATCAATTTGATTCTGAGAACAGGCGTTTCCGGAATTTTAATGAAAAATACCGACATGAGAATTCTGACATCTGTTGTTAAAATTGTAAATGTCGGCGGATATTTTTTCAGTACAGCTATATTAACCGGATTGTTAAATACAGTTATTGATAGGAGTCAATCTATGAAAGAAAAACTGAATTACTGCGATATGTTTTTTTCTTCGGTAGAACGAAAAATCATAATAGATATTATACAAGGTTATTCTGACGATCAAATAGCCGAACATTATAATTTAAGCGCCGGATCTGTCAGAAATTATATTACAGAAATCAAACGAAAAACAAATTCAAAAAAACGCATTCAACTCATTGTTTATGCCTTTGAAAACGGGCTTCTTTGCCTCGATCAGACGCGTTTAAAACAATAGACATTTTACGCTCAATATAATAAAATGGTACAATCAGGAGGAACTGATGCGGACTGTATGCGGGATTGATCTGGGTACCCAGAGCTGTAAAATTGTCGTTTATGATTATGAAAAAAAGAAAATAATTGCCCAATCCTCGGCGCCTGTGGATATTATTACCCACAATGACGGCACGAGAGAACAAAAAGCCGAGTGGTACGACGCTGTCGTTAAAACCTGTTTCGATAAAATCGATAAAAAGATTAAAAAAGATATCGCGGCTATCGGCGTTTCGGGGCAGCAGCACGGTTTTGTGCCGCTGGATGAAAAAGGCAAACCCGTTTACAACGTCAAACTTTGGTGCGATACATCGACGGCTGCTGAGTGCGAAGAACTGACCAAGGCAGCTGGCGGCGAAAAAAGATTGATCGAAAAAGCGGGGCTTCCGATGCGTCCGGGTTATACCGCGCCGAAAGTTCTGTGGCTTAAAAAACACAAGGCTCAGGCGTTCGCGAAACTCCGGCACATTCTTCTTCCTCACAATTACATTAACTTCCTATTAACGGGCGAGTATTGGGCGGAATACGGCGACGCGTCAGGCACTGCGCTTTTTGATGTTCGCAACCGCAAATGGTCGTCTGAAATCTGCAAATTGATTTCTCCCGATGTTGAAAAATTTCTTCCCGAGCTGACAACTTCTGAAAAAACCGCGGGAAAGGTCAGCAAAGCCGCGGCGGATCTCTACGGTCTCACCGAGGGAACTATCGTTTCATCGGGCGGCGGCGATAATATGATGGCGGCAATCGGCACAGGCGCGGTTCGCGATGGTTTCCTGACGATGAGCCTCGGCACAAGCGGCACGCTTTTTGGTTTTTCAAAAACGCCTGTCATCGACCCGACGGGAAATCTCGCCGCATTCTGCTCGTCTTCAGGCGGATGGATGCCTCTTCTTTGCACGATGAACTGCACGGTAGCAAGCGAAGAAATGCGCAAACTGATGAGTTTTGACGTAAAAGAACTTGACGCGCAGGCTTCCAAATCGCCTGTGGGAGCGGACGGCATTGTGATACTTCCTTTCTTCAACGGAGAGAGAACGCCCAATCTTCCCAACGGCAGAGCGAGCATTAACGGAATCACGGCGGCGAACTTTAAAAAAGAAAATCTCGCGCGCGCGGCTCTTGAATCCGCGATCTTCGGGATGAGAATCGGGCTTGACGGATTTAAATCGCTTGGTTTCAAACCTAAAGAAATTCACCTAACGGGCGGCGGATCAAAAAGTCCGTTATGGCAGAGCATGGCGGCTAACATATTGGACACTCAAATACGCATCCCTGTCGGCTCGGAAGCCGCGGCGATGGGCGGAGCGATTCAAGCATTGTGGTGTCTCGAAACATCAGAAGAAAAGAAAACTTCAATCGAAGATTTAGCGGAAAAACACGTTGCGTTAGGCGCAACAGTCAAACCGGATAAAAAATTCGTAACTCAATATAATGAAGCGTACGCCGTCTATTCCAAGTATCTTGGGGCTTTAAGTCCTTTATATAAATAATTTTTAACGGAGGCTATTATGGCAGATTATTTCGTGGGGGCAAAAGAATATTACCCCGGAATCCAAAAAATCAAATACGAAGGACCAAAGAGTAAAAATCCTCTCGCGTTCAAGTATTACGACGCTGACAAAAAAGTCGGCGGAAAATCGATGAAAGATCATCTGAAATTTTCAATCGCTTATTGGCACAGCTTCTGCGGCAACGGCGGCGATCCTTTCGGACCCGGCACGATCGTTTTCCCGTGGGAAGCGGACGCGAAAAATCCGATGGACGCGGCTGACAAAAAAATGGACGCGGCGTTTGAGTTTATCACAAAGATCGGCGCGGAATATTACGCGTTCCACGACAGAGATATGTCTCCCGAAGGCGCAAATCCCGCGGAAAGCGAAAAGAATTTAATGACGTTAACCGCGAAAGCAAAAAAACTTCAGGGCGAAACAGGCGTTAAACTTCTTTGGGGAACAGCGAATGTTTTCAGCAATCCCCGCTTCATGAACGGCGCGGCAACCAATCCCGAATTCGGAGTTATCGCGTTAGCCGCAACTCAGGTGAAGGCCGCGATCAACGCGACTATCGAACTTGGAGGCGCAGGCTATACATTCTGGGGCGGACGCGAAGGTTACATGAGTCTTCTCAATACAGATCTAAAAAGAGAAAAAGATAATCTCGGACGTTTCCTTACAATGGCGAGAGACTACGCGCGCAAACAGGGATTCAAAGGCGTGTTCTATATCGAACCGAAACCGATGGAACCGACAAAACATCAATATGATTTCGACACAGAAACAGTTATCGGCTTTTTACGCTACTACGGTTTAGACAAAGATTTCCGCATGAACATCGAAGCGAACCACGCTGAACTTGCGGGTCACGATTTCGCTCACGAGCTTGAAACAGCGGCAGCCGCCGGTTTCTTCGGTTCGGTTGACGCAAACCGCGGCGATTGGGTAAACGGCTGGGACACAGATCAATTCCCGATCAGCTACTATGAAACCGCGCTTGCAATGTACGCGATTCTCAAAGCGGGCGGCTTTACAGTCGGCGGCATGAACTTTGACGCAAAAGTCCGCCGCAATTCGGTAGCCCCGGACGATTTGTTTATCGCCCACATCGGCGGCATGGACGCTTTCGCAGCAGGTCTTGAAATTGCCCAGCGCATAATTGACGACGGCACAATTTCCAAATTTGTAAAGAACCGTTACGCGTCATTTGACTCCGGCGACGGCGCTAAATTCGCGAAAGGCGAACTCTCTCTCGAGCAGCTCGCGCAAATCGGAACAGACGCAGGCTACTGCAAAACAGGTATCACAAGCGGCAAGCAGGAATACCTTGAAAGCGTGCTGAACAGTTATTTGCTTGGTTTGTAATTTCAGATAACAAATAGCGGATAGCACTTAGCGTTTAACAAAAAAGCCTTCGGGAAACCGAAGGCTTTTTTTTGCCGATGTTCGCAAGAACAAAGTATGAACCCGCTTACATTAACTTCTCTTCTTCACCCGTCCGATCATTTCAATAAAGGTATTTTCGTCTTCGCGAACAAGACGAATAAAAGAATTATCTTCCGGTTTTCCGAGCACTTGTTCCATTTCTTCGGTATTGCGAAAGGTTGCTTGTTTAAATGTGTTAGCGTAATCTTTTGCCCTGCTGTCGTAGATTTGCTTTACGATTAAACTGCGGATTTGTAAAACTTCATCAAGTTCTTTTTTGAACGAATCAATATTCATTTTTTTATCTGAACCTTGAAGAAGAGTAAGAACTGCCCATGCATGGCGGCATTTATCCAGAGAATATTCTTCGTCCCATCGATCGTATACGCTGTGAATTTCGTCCCATGTTTTGTATTTGCCTCCGCCGATTTCTTTCCGCAGTTCATCAACTCTGAAAGAAGGAACAACCTGTCCGCCGATGTTAACCCATTCTTTGATTCTGTCAGCGCCGGAACTTTGCGCGCCTAATAAATCAATTAATTTTTGATAATTTAATTCGGGATGTACGTCAAAAAACGCGGCGATTTTTTTTATCGCGTAATAACGCAGCATTTGACGGTAAGCGGCGATAGCTTCGACAGGTTTTAAAATTACCTGATAGCGTCTGCTGTTTTCAAAATTGCTGCACGGTATATAACGCACATGATTTCCGTCTTCATCAGTAATTTCGTTAGGTGATAAACCGGAATTTTTCAATAAATATTCGAGTAACTCAATGGAAGAGATTATTTCTTCGGCTGTATCCGGCGCAAGATAATCAACTTCGATTCGCTGTACTTTTACTTTTCGTTTGTCGCGGTTTTTTGTTTTCCATGAATTACGTTCAAGCGCGTACATGTTGTGCATCCAGAAATACGCAGGCATAACTTCAAGCCTGTTTTCGTGAATGTTGTTATTAACAAGCGCAAACGGAAGCGGAATATTCAATTCGGCTGGATAATCGCCTTTCGCGATAATCACAAAAGACGCGAACACGCTTGAGTGTTTCAGGCTGACGGCAAGTCCCGGCCAAAAACCGCGTTTAGCCGCGATTTCACCGTCATTCGCCCTGCTGTTGTGATTACTGCCGATAGTTGCCGCCGCCGCCATGTTCGACATTCCCTGAATACAGCTTGCGATTAAAAATGAATTGTTGTGATGCTGCTCGTGAACAGGAAAAATCAAATTGTTAAGAATCTCGCAGCACGATACCGTTGAATTGTCACCTAACACAGAGTGAATCAAACGCGCTCCGTATTTTAAATTGCTGTTTCTTCCCATGACAAAGCGCACCGCTTTCGATCCGTAAAAAACACTGCACGCGTAACCAACAATGCCGTTTACCATTTCAACGCCTTCGCCGATTTGCGTCGGTTCTTTATCGGATGACAGAATTGTTATATTTTTTAATTTATTAACGCCTTTGATGTAAGCGGCTTCTCCTATCATAACATCCTTTATGATGGAGCAGCTTTTTATCACAGTGTTTGAGCCGACAATTCCGTAACTGCCCCTGACGCTGCCGTATTGCGACTGCGTAATTTCCGCTAACTTTTTTACAAGCTGAACATCATCGCGGTACGCAGCCCACAAATAAGCGTCCGCCGCAATCATCGTATCAAAAGGTAAAATCGATCTTCCGCCCGCTTCATTCATCACGTCGATCCAAACCCGCACGTCTTCGGATTCTCCGTCTTTGACAACGCCATTGCCGAATTTCGCGTGATTTGTTGTCTGCAATTCGTTGACTTCGGAAAGTATGCAGTTGTTTCCGATGATGTAATTTGAAATATACGCGCAATTTTGAATCGCGGTATCATCGCCGATATCGCAGGAAATAATTGTGCTGTTGCGAATTCCCGCTTGTATGCAGAAATCATTATGTTTTAAAACGACATTTCTGGCTGCGCCGATGCGCACCAATCCGTAAAAATTGGAATCACGGATCGACGAAGGATCAAAAGGATCGCAGACAAGAAAATTATCCCAATTTGAACAGAAATTCAAATTGCTTTTTAATATTTCAATTTCATCAGGTTTTAATTTTCGCCAATCGTCAGGCTTTTTAGAAAATTTTTCCGCTTGCTGTTTGTTGCGCAGCCAGTATTCATCAGCGCCCGAAGGCAAATATTCGGCAGGAATAAAACCGTAACCGTGCCGTTCAATGGGTAAAACTTTATTTTCGTTCATGGTTCATTATACTATATATCGCTGTCTTCAAGCGAAAAATCTATTTGAGCAGCTCCTGCGCTTTCTTCACCAAACTTCCGACATCGAGTCCGAATCGATCAACAAGATAATCCTGCGTTCCGACTTCGCCGAACTCATCGTTGATGCCAATGCGCGCGAATTTGCAGCACGCTGTTTTATCTGCGCTGTTGCCGCAGCAAGAATCGACACAGCAATTTTCAGCGAGGATTTCCGCGACTGCGCTGCCGAGACCGCTCATGATTTGGGCGTTCTCCACGCTGATGATCGCGCGTACCTTTTTCATTTGTTTTAAGATCGCGTCTTTATCAATCGGTTTTAAAGTGAGCACGTCGAGTACGCCTGCGCTAATTCCCGCTTCGGCAAGTTTTTCTGCCGCTTTTAAAGATTGATTCACCATGAGACTGCCGAGCGCGACGAAGCAAACATCTTTTCCTTCTTTTAAAAGTTTTGCCTGCCCGAATTTAAACGTTTCATTTTCAGGATACAGACTCGGCACTGCTTTGCGCGGAATGCGCAGGTAGTGACAGCCGTATTCTTCAGCCATCAGGCGAACGAAGGCGGCGCACGAAACAGGATCGGAAGGTTCGACAACCGTGAGTTTCGGAATTACTCTCATGAGCGCGAGTTCTTCAAAGGGCATGTGCGTACCGCCGTTGAATGCGGCAGTTACGCCCGGATCTGTACCGATCAATTTTACGTTTAATTTCGCGTAATTCGCGGAAAGGAAAAATTGATCGTATACGCGCCTTGAAGAAAAACAGCCGAAGCCCGCGGCAAACGGAATTTTTCCTAACGTTGATAATCCCGCGGCAATGCCGACCATATTCGCTTCCGCGATTCCGCAGTTGAAAAATCGATCTGGATACGCTTTTTTAAAAACGCCCGTGTTTGTACAGCTCATTAAGTCCGCTTCGAGGACAACTATATTTTTATTTGTTTTTGCCAATTCTACAATTGTATCGACATACGCCATGCGCATTTCTTTATCTGACATCGTTCTCTCCTTTTAACCTAACGCCGCTATGGCTTCTTTGGCTTTTTCCATATCGAAAGCCATACTGTGATTCTTCTCAACGCCTTCCGCGAAGTTGCAGCCCTTTCCTTTGATCGTGTGCATCACGATCATCGAAGGCTTTTCTTTTTCCGCCTGAGCTTTTTCGATTGCCGCGTCGAGCGCCGCAATGTCGTGACCGTCAACTTCCTGCGTGAACCAGCCGAAAGATTCCCACTTTTTCGCGAGGTCGCCGAGATCGAGAATATCTTTTGTAAAGCCGTCAAGCTGTTGTTTATTGTAATCGGTGAACGCGATCAAGTTGGGAAGTTTTTGGAATGCGGCAAAAAGCGCGCCTTCCCAAACCTGTCCTTCGTTTGATTCGCCGTCGCCGATGATCGTATATACTGTCGATGTTTTTTTATCCATCTTTAAACCGAGAGCAATGCCGATAGCCGCGGAAAAACCCTGTCCGAGAGATCCGGTTGTCATGTCGATGCCCGGGGTTTTGTTGCGGTCGCAGTGGCTCGGAAGATTTGTTCCGCCCTTGTTCAGAGTGGAAAGCCAATCCTTCGGGAAAAATCCCTTGAGCGCCAATGTCGCGTAAACCGCAGGACCAGAGTGCCCCTTACTTACTACGAGTTGATCGCGTTCTTCCCATTTCGGATTTTTCGGATCGATCTTCATGCGGTGAAAATACAGCAGAGCCAGAAGGTCTACGATCGACATGGCTCCCCCGATATGACCCGATCCAAGGGTCGCAATTTCTTCAATAGTCATTTTTCGGATTTCTTTCGCCTGTTTTTGTATCAACAGTTCAGTTTCTTTATCCATGCTTGTCTCCTCTAATCTGATTATTATAAACTATTTTTTGATGATGATCCATTGCCGAGCATAGCCTGCGCCAGCGCGGTATCGCCTGAGGCAATCGCGGCGCGGATGCGGCTTGAGCTGACAGGCGAAGTTCCTTCCATTACCTGCGGCACTATTTCGGCTTTAATATTTTGTGACGCAAAATAATTTTTGATCGCTTCCGCGTCCGTATCAAGCTGATAACCGCAGCGAAAATCACTCCCTGCCGCAAAAAAACCAACCTTCGCGTGCTCCGACAAAATTTTCAAAAACTCCGCGCCTTTCATTTTTCTGAACTCGTCATTAAATTCAACAACGATAACAATTTGAATTCCTAATCTTTCAAATAAATCTAACCTCTGTTGAAAACTCTGAATATCACATAGCTCTCTGCTCTCTGCTGCTTGCTCTCTGCTAACTATTTTATGGTTTTCTCTGAACGTAACAACAACCGGCACAAATTCAGCGTTATGTGAAACTACGCGTTTTATCAGCGCCTGATGTCCGCGATGAACGCCGTCAAATACGCCGACGGTCATTGCGCAAAAACATTCATTTTCTTCACCTAACGGCAGTCCGTTTTGCAAAAAATCCTGCCAATTAATTATCTGCATATAAAATCCCGATTTGTTTTTTGTAAAATGTCAGCTGTCATTATTTGCCGTGTTAAAAAAATAATTCGCGTTTTTTGTATCTCCCGCGCTGCGCAGTAAATTGCCGGCATAATTTGCCATGTTTCTCTTTTGCTCATCGTCATCATTGAAATTCTTAAGCGCAAGTTTAAATTCTCCCGCGATATTTTTATCTGCTTTGCCGATTTTAATTTTTATTTCCGCAAGTTTAAAACGGAATAACCCGTAATCCGGCGCAATTTTAACCGCTCTTTCAAGCAGTTGAATCGCTTCTTTGTTTCGATCTTTTAAATTTAATACAAGCGCCCATAAATAATACGCCGCGGGATCTGCCTGCGGAGACGGTTTTAACGCAGTTCTTAACTTATGAGCCGCAGCAAATTCTTTTTCGCTTTTACCGTAATCTTCAATACTGTATGCCCATTTTCCGGCGAGATTCCGCGCTTCCCAATCTTTTTTTCCAAGAGCCGATAATTTAGGCATGATTGCCGCAAGTTCAGCATTGTTGCCCTGATTAAGAAAAATTTTTCCAGCGGCGATAAAATGCGAAAGCGCCTTTTTCTTGTTACCTGCGAATTCATGCGCGTTTGCGGCGTTAGCCGCGTATACTCCATTCTCTTTATCCATCTCTGCCGCTTGATCCCACGCTGCAGCGGATTCTTTGTATTCTTTCAACTCCCAGTTTGTATGCGCGATCAAAATGTAATAATCAATATCTTTGTTGATTTTAAACGGATTTTTTATAACAAATTGTTTTAACTCATCGAATCGTTTTAATTCGTACAATACTTTAATTTTTTCCGAAAAAGCCAATTTTGCTTCCGCGGAATCAGTTTCCAAACTTAGAATTGCGTTAATATATTCTTCCGCTTCTTTGTATTGTCCGATATGAAACGACATCCGCGCGGCAAGAAGAAGTTCTTTGCGCGTTCTGACTTCAGTGTACGAAATTGTAACGCTGCGGATCGCTTCGTCTCTTCGCTTCCATGCTCTGTTAATCTGTTCGAGAGATTTAACCGCTTCGCCCATTACGGCAAATGTTTCAGCCAGCCTCAATCGTTCGTTAGCATCGATGTTGGAATCATCTGTCCATTTTTTATATTCTTCTTCGATTTTTTTCAGCCGGCTGTCAATCGAAATATAATTTAGATACGCAATACACGTATATTGATCGTTATGTGAAATTTGTTTTTCATCTTCATACGACGCAAGAGCAAAACCTATCCTTCCGAATAAAAGAAGATCGTCGCTGACTTCTCCGATCCATTTACCGTTGACGATAAAAGTTAAGAACGATCCGTTTGTAATAATTTTTAAATTGATATTATTTTCGTTAAAGTTGGAAATTTCCGTCCACGCGATTAGAGGATAAGGAGCGCCGTCTTTCACAGCATCGAGACGAAAATATCCCTTGCCGGAAACAAGCGCGATATAATAAGAAGAATCATCCATAATCCGGAAAAGCAGTCCAGTTGCGGCGTATCCGCCGCAACTGTCAAGGCGGATTTTCGCTTCTATAATATGATCCTGAAATTCCTGATTGGGCATTTCCACCCACGCGATGCAGTTTGTTTTTTTTACTTTTAGCGCAAGTCCGTCGTTTGACAGATTGGCATTATACGAATTTTCTGATTTAATATCAAAAGGAGATTTCTTAATTTTTGCAAAGTCAAAAGAAAGCTTTTGTTCAGGCGCGGCGGTATTCCGATCATATTTTCTTTTTCTTCGCAGAATTTTATTGGAGAGTGTGTAAATGAGCCTTCTGGAAAACGACAACATAAATAATAATAACCCAAAAACGACTAGAAAGTCGATACTAAGCGGCGGCGGCATGGTCAGAAAATTCGATATTTTCCTCATATTAGTCGTTTTAATAATGATAATCACGCCTGTTTTTGTTAATCTTGTGAGGCATCAAGAAATTAAAACAAAACAGATTACCCTGTCTCTTTCATTGCGTTCCGAGGAATTACTCGGCAAAGAAATAACAAAAAATCTACTAATCGAATTTAACGAAAAAAACCCTGATGTTCAAATACACCTTCAGCTTCAAAGCGAGGATACCGCGCCTGATATTTTGATTTTTGACGAAGGTGATTTCAGCGCTCTTGTCGCGGCAAAAATGCTTTCAGAGCTCAAATCTTCGGAGTTTGTAATTAACGCAATTCCCGAAGAAGAAATTGAAAACGCGGAAACGGAAAATTTACAAATTGATGATTCGCTTGCGGAAGCGACTCAAATGGCTGTTCCTCTTGTTTCTTTCATGAATCTGCTTTTTTATAACATTGATATTTTGTCTGAAGCGGGGTTTGATCATCCGCCGAAAACAAGAGAAGAATTTTCAAATTACGCAAGGAAAGTATCAATCAGTGATTTTTCTTCGTTACCGGGAGGACACGAAAAAATTTACGGTACCGCGCTGAGTTTAAGTTCCGAAGATCGCCAGTCTCTTGCGAGAGATATTTTTTCATGGATATGGGCGGCAGGCGGTGATTTTTGGACAGATGAAGACAAGCCGACTCTTAATACAAGAGCAATCACAGCGGATCTCAATTATCTCGGAAGCCTGTACCGCGGCGAAATGCTCGCGCCCGGTATTTTCAAAACAACCGGCGTTCAGCGTATCGATGAATTCGCACAAGGGCGAATCGCTCTGATGATTGAGTCAACGCGCGCGATTCCGTATTTGCGCGAAAAAATGGGGAACGAAACATTCGGCATAACGACAATTCCCGGCGCAGGCACGGGAGGGAAATACAGCATAAACATTTCTTCGATTTACGCCGGAATAGAATCAAGCATTTCACCTGACAATATATCGTATGACACCATGCAGAACGACAAAAAATCAAACGAAAAATTGATAAACGAAAAAAAATTATACGACGAAATGAAATTCACAGCCGCGATGGACTTTCTAAAATTCCTCGCTGAAAAAAGCGATCTTTTTTGCGACAGGTTAAACGCAATTCCCGGATCGCTTTCAAATCCAATTCCCGGCGATTATGTCAGGATCGATCCGTTTTATTCAAAAGCATGGGACATTTTTGAAGCTTCCCGGATAGTTCACGGCTTCTCCGGAAAACCCGGAGCCGAAGAATATAAATCGATCTTTCTTGAAGAACTGCGAAACTTTTTTGAAGGCAGCCAGACAGCAGCTCAAACAGTCACTGCCATTCAAAGACGGTGGGATGTGGTAGAAGCTGAAGATTAATGTGATAATATAACCTCATGACCACCAGAATTACCCCGCGCCGTTTTAACGGCACAGTTACAATTCCCGCGTCGAAGTCTCACACAATCAGACAACTGCTGATCGCGGCTCTTGCCGACGGCAAATCGATAATTCGCCAGCCGCTTGATTCTGATGATACCCGCTCCTGCATTGCGGCTTGTAAAACTTTCGGCGCGGAAATTACTTCGCGCGAAGAAAAAGACGGCACGATCAGTCTGCATGTTCAGGGCGTTAACGGTTTTAAAAATTCCGCGCTGAAGGACGCGAAGATCGACGCGGGTAATTCGGGGACGACGCTTTTTTTCGCGCTTGCGATTGCTGGGCTTCAGGAAAGTCCGATCTTTTTTACCGGTGATGAACAAATCCAAAGACGCAGCGCGGCTCCGCTTCTTGACGCGCTTGCAGGGCTCGGCGTTCAATCAAAAAGTAACAACGGCTGCACGCCGATTACGATTCACGGCGGATGGAAAGGCGGCAGAGTGAGCCTCTCCTGCCCGACTAGCCAATATCTCTCGGCGCTGTTGATTGCCGCGCCGCTTGCTCCTGCCGGCGTTGTCACCGAGATCGATGTTCCGCTGCTCAACGAAAAGCCTTATGTCGAGATGACGCTTTCGTATTTAAAAAATAATTTGCAAAGCGCGTCAGAAAAAAAATCCGATGCCGCCGAAATAAAAATCGCGCCTGATTTCTCTCATTTTGTGATTCCGGGCGGCTCGTCGTGGAAAGCGTTTTCGGGCTCTGTCCCCGGTGACTTTTCATCCGCGGCGTTTCCTGCCGCTGCCGCAGCGATCACGGGCGGCAGAGTGACCATCCTCGGTCTCGATCCCGAAGATTCTCAAGGTGACAAATTTTTCTTTGATATGCTGAAATCGATGGGCTGCGATGTCGTATGGAACAATGTTGATGGAGCGCGGCAGGTTACCGTATATCGGGACAGAACGCTTCACGGCGGGACTTTTGATCTTAACGCTACGCCCGATCTTCTTCCGGCAGCTGCGGTGACGGCGGCTTTTGCTGAAGGAGACACAGCGCTCGTCAATGTTGCTCATGCGCGAATCAAGGAGACCGATCGCGTGGCTGTGATGGCAAAGGAACTTTCCAAACTGGGCGTTGATTGCACTGAACGACCCGACGGTTTAATCATTCACGGAAAGGGCGGGCTGCCGCCGGGCGGCTTTGTCCATGTTATCGAAGGGCACGGCGACCACCGTATTGCAATGGCTTTTGCCGTCGCCGCTCTCGGCAGCCCTGTTCCCATCGAAATTACAACTGCCGAGTGTACAGAAGTGACATATCCCGGATTTTGGGAAATGGTAAATGGAACAGCCGCTTCTTAAAACAGCTTCCATATTCCTTACCTGTCATTCTTTTTCTTATTCAATAAGTATTGTATAATATACGCATGAATAAGGACCGTCGCGAATATGGGAATTAATTATTCTAAATTACGAATTACGGTAATTATCGGTATCATTCTTTTTGTAACTGCGCTTATCGTTCTTAATGTTGTAAGAAGCGATCCGGATTTCTCGGAAAAATACGAAGGCGTTGATCTTAGCGGCGCCGGCACAGGCAGACAAAATATTTATTTAAGATACATGGAACGTTACGCGAATATTCTTTTTGGATCGCGGGATATTCCAATTAATATTTTTTCATGGACATCGGCGCAGGGCGCGTCAATTATTGACAATTTTGAAAACGAGCCGAGGGTTCTGCGGACTGAAGAAACCGGTTATGTCGAATATACGATCAATGTTGACAGCGAGGGGCTTTACAATATTCATATTGAGTATTTTCCGGTTCAATCAAGAGGCATTCCGATTGAACGCGCGTTTTCCATCAACGGCGAAATTCCTTTTCTCGGCGCGGACAGGCTTTCATTTCAGCGCGTTTGGGGTGATGCCGGAAACAGCCGTTTTGACAATCAGAATAATGAAATTCGACCTTCGCAAATCGAAAAGCCGCAATGGGAATCCGCGCGGTTCAGAGACTCGCTTGGTCACATAACGGAACCGTATTCTTTTTATTTACGCGAAGGCGCAAATACGATCAGGCTTACAGGAATTAATGAACCGATGGTAATCCGCGAACTTTCAATCCGCGCGCCTGTTCAAACTAAAAGTTACCGCGATATGACTGCGAATATCGATCGCAGCCGTTTCTCAAATAATCAAAAAGATTTTTCACTGAAGCTTCAAGGCGAAAAAGCGCCGCGCAGATCCGATCCTTCTCTCTACCCGATCTATGATCGATCATCGGGAGCGACTGAACCGCCGAGTGCGGCGAAAATTTTACTCAACATGATCGGCGGACAAAATTGGCGCGTTGCCGGTCAATGGATCGAATGGGATTTTTCCGTTCCCGAAAACGGGATGTATCGTTTTTCAATCAAAGGCAGGCAAAATTATAACCGCGGTTTTGTTTCAAACCGCACTGTATTAATCAACGGAGAAATACCCGCGCAGGAGCTTTCTTCGGTGCCGTTTACATACAGCAATAAATGGAATTTAAAAACGTTAGGTGACGAAACGGGCGATTTTTTCATTCCGCTGGAAGCGGGCGAACATACGATTCGTCTTCAGGCGACACTCGGCGGCATGGGCGGAATGTTAAATGTAATGGAAGAAAGCGTTTACCGTTTAAATTCGATCTATCGTAAAATTCTTGTTTTGACGGGACCTGAACCCGATATTTACCGCGATTACCGTATTGATGTTGTTTATCCCGAAGTAATTGAAGCGATGAAACTTGAAAGCAAAATTCTTTTTAAACTTGTTGATGATTTGACGCGCTACTCCGGCGAACGAAGCGCGCAGGCTGCGGCGACATTAACGCTTGCGCGCCAGCTTGAATTTTTTGTAAAACGCCCCGACAGAATTCCAAGGACGCTGATTAATTTCAAAAAAAATATCAGTTCGCTCGGAGACAGTTTACTCGCTCTTTCTCAATCTCAGCTTGATGTTGATTTTATTGTTGTGAGCGCGGAGGATGCGAAACTGCCGCGTATTAACGAAAATTTTTTTGTGTCTGCCGCGCATGAGATTCGATCCTTCTTCGCGTCGTTCTTTGTTGATTACAACAATTTAGGCGATGTGCATCACGGTAAAGGCGATGTCGTAAATGTTTGGATTCTCGCAGGGCGCGATCAAAGCGCGATTTTAAAATCAATGATCGATGATACATTCACGCCGTTAACTGACATCAGAGTCAATGTAAGACTTGTCGCTGCTGACGCGCTTATGCCCGCGGTTGTCGCAGGCACAGGACCTGATATGGTGCTTACAGTTCCGCAGGGTGATCCCGTAAATTACGCTATACGTAACGCGGTTGTCGATGTATCCAAATTTGACGGATATGAGGATGTAATTAAAGAGCTGCATCCAAGCGTTGTTGTTCCGTTTACGTTTCAAGGAGGCGTTTACGGTTTGCCTGAAACTCAGGGGTTTCATGTAATGTTTTACCGAAAAGATATTTTTGAAGAACTCGGTTTAGAGATTCCCAATACATGGACAGATCTAATCGATATACTTCCGATAATTCAAAAAAATAATATGAATGTCGGTATTCCTTCTGTTGCGACTAACGTTCAGCTCAATATTGATTTTTCTAATTTTCTTGCGCACCTGTTTCAGCGCGGAGGGCGGTTGTACAACGAAGAAGGCAGCCGCACATTACTCGACTCTGAGATTGCGATAGAAGCGTTCGATGTCTACACAAAGTTTTTTACCCATTACAAAACCCCCGTTGTTTATGATTTTGTAAACAGGTTTCGCACGGGAGAAATGCCGCTCGCTTTTGCGGATTACACAAACTTCAACACGCTTGAAGTTTTCGCGCCTGAACTGCGCGGACTCTGGGGTTTTGCGCGAATGCCGGGGCTGAAAAAAGAAGACGGCACTATCGATCGATCCGTTTCAACGGGAACTGTCGCCTCGATGATCTTTACGAATTCAAAAATTCCTGATTTAGCATGGGAAGTTATGAAATGGTGGATCAGCGCGGACACTCAGCTTCGTTTCGGACGCGAACTTGAAAGCTTGATGGGAGCCGCGGCGCGTTATGCGACAGCGAATTACGAAGCGTTTAAACGGCTGCCGTGGGGTTCCGAGCAAATGTCAGTTCTTGACGAGCAGCGCGCATGGACGGTCGGCGTACCGGAAGTGCCCGGCGGATATTTTGTCAGCCGTCATATTATAAACGCCGCGCGGAAAATTTTAAACGATGGCATGGACACAAGAGAAACATTATTAGATTACACAATTACAATCAACGATGAATTGATCAAAAAACGAAAGGAATTCGGTCTGGAGACAACCGGCGTCTCGGAAACGCTTGTTGTTCGGGAATAGGAGGAAAGATGAGCTTTTCCAGGTATTTGGAAAAAAGAAAAGCAGCAGGCAAAAATTTGCTGAAAGAAATTTACAAACACAGAATATGCTATCTTTTTCTTGCTCCTTATGCGATTGTATTTATTCTTTTCTTTGTCGCTCCGGTTATAATATCCGTCTTTTTCAGTTTTACATATTTTAATATTCTTGAACCGCCTAAATTTATCGGACTGCAAAATTATATCAACCTGCTGTTAGCTGACGATGTTTTTTTAATTTCAATGAAAAACACATTTATCATGGCGGCAATTACAGGTCCTATCGGGTATATCGCGGCGTTTCTTTTTGCGTGGTTTATTAATGAACTGCCGCGCTACATCCGCGCTTTTGTTACTCTGGTTTTTTACGCTCCGTCAATTTCCGGAGCTGTTTACATGATTTGGGCGTTAATTTTTTCCGGCGACGCTTACGGCTACATCAACGGCGCGTTGATGAGCCTCGGTATTCTTGATCAGCCCGTGCTGTGGCTGACCAATCCCGAATACATGATGCCGGTCATGTTAGTTGTCATTTTATGGATGAGTTTAGGCGCGGGATTTCTCGCGTTTCTCGCGGGGCTTTCAACAATTGATCCAACGTTATATGAAGCGGGACTCGTAGACGGAATCACAAACCGCTGGCAGGAATTGTGGTACATCACTCTTCCGAACATGAAAGGAATGTTGATGTTCGGCGCGGTCATGGCAATTACCCAATCATTCGGGGTTGCCGATGTTACCGTCGCGCTTGCCGGTTTTCCAAGCACAGACTATGCCGTGCATACAGTTGTAAATCATCTTGTCGATTACGGCTCCGTTCGTTTTGAAATGGGTTATGCTTCTGCGATTGCGACAATTTTATTTTTCACGATGATTGTCTGCAATGCCGTCATTCAAAAATTGCTGAAGCGTGTGGGAACTTAAGGAGCGGATATGAAAAAAATAAAAAAATTGATCGGCGGCAGAAGACTCAATCGCTCTTACGGCGGAGACGCGTTTATTATCGGTATTCTTGTTGTGTTTGGTTTGTTCTTCGCATACCCTCTTGTTTTCGCAATTAACAACGCGTTCAAACCAATGAATGAAATATTTTTATTTCCGCCGCGTCTTTTCGTACAGCGCCCGACCTTAAATAATTTTCAGGATCTTTTCATCATGATGAGTAAATCATGGGTTACTTTTCCGCGTTACATTTTTAACACGGTTTTTATTACCGTTGTCGGAACTGCCGGCTTGATCATTTTCGCTTCGATGGGAGCGTTTGTAGTATCAAAATATAAATTCCCCGGAGCGAAAATATTTTTCTCCGGCGTTATCATAACATTGATGTTTTCCGGTTATGTAACGGCGATTCCAAATTATCTTGTCATGGCAAAACTCGGCTGGGTAAATACGTACTTTTCAATAATTGTTCCCGCGTTTGCAATGCCTATGGGATTCTTTTTGCTGAAACAATTTATCGACACAATTCCCGATACGCTTCTGGAAGCGGCTAAGGTTGACGGCGCAAAAGAATTCCGCATATTTATTTGGATTGTTCTTCCGATGGTAAAACCCGCATGGCTCACAGTGATGATTTTCTCCGTGCAAAATTTGTGGAACGCAAGAGCGTCAAACTTTATTTATTCCGAAGAGCTAAAAACCTTACCTTACGCTCTCAGTCAAATCATAACGACAGGCATTGCGCGCGCAGGCGTAGGAGCCGCGGTAACATTATTCGTAATGATCGTTCCTCTTGTGATGTTCATTTTCGCGCAAAGCAATGTTCTGCAGACAATGGCAAACTCAGGAATAAAAGAATGAAAAAAATATTTTTATTGCTTTTTGTTTTATTCTCATTCCTTCCCGGTTTCGAATTATATACAGAGCCGTCTAATTACACTTACAATTATGATTTTTGGTTTGAACAAGTCGCTTCTCCCGACGCATACCGCGTAGGCGCTTTCATTCTCGGCACTACTTTGGGAATCGATCATTTCAGAGATCCGCAGGGTTTATTTATAAGAGAAAACCGAATTTACATTTGCGATTCGGGAAATAATCGCATTATAAATCTTGAAGCGCAGGAAAACGGAGAGCATACTGTAATCAAAATTGTCACATCAGTGGTCATTAACGGCGCAGCATCTAATTTTAATTATCCAATGGATATTTTTGAAAACAGAAACGGCGATTTATTTATCGCGGATACAAACAACAATCGCGTTTTAATTCTTGATAATAATTGGAATTTTAAATCTGCGATTTATAAACCGGATGATGAAAGTTTCGGCGAGTTTACTGATTTTCTTCCGGCAAAATTGATCGTCGATTTCGCGAATCGTCTTTTTGTTCAGGCAAGAAATATCAACAAAGGATTGATGGAATTTGACAGCCGAGGAGAATTTTCAGGTTACATGGGCGCGAATAAAGTTGATGTTAGTCCGCTTGATTATATATGGAAACTTCTCTCAACGCAGGCGCAGAGAGAACGAATGGATTTGTTCATCCCGACTGAATACAGCAATCTCGCTATTGATAATGACGGTTTTATTTATGTTACAAACGCATCAGGACAAACCGATCCTGTCCGCAGACTTAACGCAATGGGACAGGATATTTTAATCCGCAACGGTTATGAAGAGCCTGTCGGTGATTTATCTTTTTTCGACGCGGGAGGCATTTCCGGACGCTCAAGATTTATTGATGTAGTTTCGTTTAACAACGATTCGTACGCCTGCTTTGACAGAACGCGCGGACGAATATTTTTATACGATTTTCAGGGAAATTTGTTATACGCATTCGGCGGGATCGGAAGCCGCGAAGGAAGATTTATTCAAGCTGTCGCGCTCGACAGATTGGGCGATTCGCTGTACGCGCTCGATTCAAGATCGGCGGCGCTTACTCGTTTTGATCTAACGGCTTACGGCGAATTAATTAATCTCGCGTTGAATGAATACAGAGCGGGGCGTTATGAGACATCCGCGGCTGTCTGGGAAGAAGTGTTAAAAATGAACGGAAATTACGATCTCGCGTACATCGGAATCGGACGCGCCGCGCTGAGACAGGGTGATTATCAAAAAGCGATGAAATATTACAAATTAAAACATTACCGCGAAGGTTACGGAAAAGCTTTTCAATTGTACCGCAAACAATGGATGGAAAAGAATCTCTGGAAAATACTTTTAATTTTGGGAATATTGATAATATTACCGTCTGCTGTCAGATTTTCTTTTAAACTTGCGAAGGAGATCAGAGAAGCATGAAATATTTAACAAATAAAAATTGGTGGGAACATGTCGGAAAAACTCTGAAATATTCTCTTCATGTAATGACGCATCCTCTTGACGGTTTTTGGGATCTTACGCATGAAAAACGCGGATCATTAGCGGCGGCAAATATTATAATCGGGTTGGCTGTTATTGTTGAAATATTGCGCCTAACGCTTACAAATTTTCAGTTTGTAACGATTAACATGGAATATTTTAATTCGGTAATTGTCGCTATGCGTATTCTTCTTCCTGTCGGATTATGGACTTTGGCAAATTGGAGTCTTACAACTCTCATGGACGGAAAAGGAAGAATGTCCGAGATTTATATGGCAATCTGTTATGCGCTAGCGCCGAGCGTCATAATAAATATTATTTTAATTATTTTAAGTCAGTTTATTACTTTTGACGAAGGCGCTGTTTATTGGGTGCTTGCCGGTTTTGCCGCTCTTTGGACAGGCATTTTAATTTTCACCGCAATGATGATGATTCACGATTACAGTCCGGTAAAAACAATTCTTTCAAGCTTGCTGACAATTGTCGGAATGGGAGTTATAGTTTTCATCTTTGTTATATTTTTCAGTTTGATCAGCGACGCTATTTCGTACTTTATGTCGCTGTATAAAGAAATCATATTCAGGCTGCTGTAGGAGGTTATGTGAAATATTTTACAAGTTTATTATTAATCATTTTCACGTCATTCTCTTTTACTTCATGCAGCAAAAATCAAATCAAACAAAAACCTGTTGCCGTTTATGAATTTTCAGGCAGCACTGAAGATGTCATTATAGAGAATGAATTTTTACATCTTCGTTTTTTTCCCGTTACCGCGGAGATTATTCTTACCGATAAAACAAACGGCGCGCAATGGCGGTCAAATCCTCCGTCAAATACCGCAGACCCTTTAGCAGACGCTGTTACGGGATATTTAATGAACTCGCAATTCGCTCTCGAATACGCAGATAACTCCGGCGTCGGCATGACATTGCAGTCAAGCGAATACAGTGTAAAGCGAAAAGCGTACGAATACAAAATAGACGGCGGCGTTTTAGAAGTTAACTACACAGTAGGAGATATTACGCGTTCTTTTTTGATACCTCCTGCAATGCCGGAAGAAAGAATGTTGTCATATCTGGCGAAAATGGAAAAAACCAGCAGGCAATTTGTTGAATCTTCATATCGTCTTTATGATATAAATAATTTACGTTCCGGCGACAACAAAGATCAGCTTTTAACAAATTATCCTGAACTTGCAAGAACAAAAATATATATTATGCGCGATAACATTCCTGATTACATGAAGGAAGACATAGAAGAATATTTTAAAGAAGCCGAATACGATTACAGCGATTACATAGAAGATTCGATGCGTTACGCAATATCAAGAGAAAGCATTAAGCCTGCGTTTAATGTAACATTACGCTACATTTTAGACGGAAGATCGCTTATATTAAATATACCTTACGATAAAATCGCATTCAGGCAGAATTACCCAATGACAATGTTATCTGTCATGCCGTTCATGGGATCGGGAAATACAAATGATGACGGATATATTCTTGTTCCTGACGGCAGCGGCGCTTTAATTTATTTCAACAACGGAAAACAAAATCAGGTTCCGTACAACGTTGCGGTTTACGGTTGGGATGAAGCAATGCCGCGCGAAGCTGTAATCAGCGACAGTAAAGCGCCTTTCCCCGTTTTCGGAATTCAAAAAAATAACGCAGCGCTGTTATGTGTCATTGAAGAGGGCGCTTCATACGCAAGCGTCCGCGCGGACGTTTCCGGCAGAAATTGTTCATGGAACAGAGTGTTCCCTATTTTTGAAATTGTTCACGGCGTAAAAATGAATATTTCGGGACGCAGCCAGCGCGATGTATATTTCTACGAAGCCGGACTTCCCGAAAACGAAAGCATAACAATACGTTACACGCCATGCGAGGAACAGGGATACATGGGAATGGCTCGCGAATACCGCAAATGGCTTGTTGAAAAATATCCGTTTGAGAATAGTAACGCTAAAGACGGCATACCTGTCGCAGTCGAGATTATCGGCGCTGTAAATAAAACTCAGCATCGTTTTGGGATTCCTCTCGACCTTCCATTGAAATTAACTTCTTACAAAGAAACAGCGTCGATGATAGAGGATTTTGCGAATTTCGGCTGGAAAAATGTGCATGTAAAATTAAACGGCTGGTTTAACCGAAGCATTGAACATACAGTCCCTTTGAACGTCAAGTTAATAAAAGAACTTGGCAGTAAAAAAGATTTTAAAAAAATTTTAAGCGCCGCGGAAAAAAATAATTTTACGCTTTATCCCGAAGCTGATTTTGTTTTTGTGCGTGATGTAAAAACATTCGGCGGATTTAGCCTTAACCGCGACGCTGCGCGATATGTCAGCCGCGAGCGTGTTCAGCGTTATCCGTATAGTTTTGTCTGGTTCGGCGAGCGAAAATTGTGGGGTAAATTAAATTATCTTGCGCGTCCCGCGGCTGTTAACAGAATGATAGACAAGTTTGTAAAAAAATCCGGAAAACTTGGATTGAAAAATATCGCGTTCAGAAACATGGGGGCAAAACTTGCGGGAGATTATCATGAAAAACGGCGCGTCAGCAGAGAAGCGTCGATGAAAATGCGTCAGCAGAAATTCGATCAGCTTAGAAAAAACGGCGCGGAGATTTTAGTGCACGGCGGTTTCGCGTATTCTGCGCCGCAGGCTTCGATCATTACCGATATGAATATTGATAAACAATTTTTCAGTATTACCGACGCGGCTGTTCCTTTTTATCAAATCGTTCTCCGCGGACTTGTTCCGTACACAGGAAACGCGATAAATCTTGCAGAAGATTATACGCGCAATTTATTAAAAGTAGCTGAAAGCGGAGCGGGATTGTATTTCAGTTTTAAAACGGAAGATACATCTGTTTTACAGGAAACAAAATTCAGGCAGTTTTACGCAAACGAATACGCAAAATGGATCGGCGATGCCGACGCTATTTACAAAAAGTTTACAAATGATTTCGGTCATTTGTCAAACCTTTCAATTATCGATCATCAAATTTTATCGCAAGACGTAACGCTGACAGAATATGAAGACGGAACAAAAGTAATTGTTAATATGTCGAATAACGCATGGAATTATAACGGTAATTTTATTGATGCGGATAATTATCTTGTGACGAGGCAGGGGGAATAATGTATTTCAAAAAAAGCAATAATAAATTATCGCTGACTCTTGAAGGAAAGAACGCGATAACCGGATATTTGTTCTTACTTCCGTTTATAATCGGATTTTTAGCGTTCATGTTTTTTCCAATCATTGAATCCCTGCGCATGGTTTTCAGCGATGTAAAAATTGACACGGTGCATCACGGTTTTTCCATGACATTTACCGGCATCGAAAACATAAGACGCGTCGTCGCGGTTGATCCCGAATTTAATAGATTTCTTGTTGAAGAGATCGGACGCATGCTTTTAATTGTTCCCGCGATTATAATTTTCAGTTTATTTGTCGCTTTAATATTAAATCAGGAATTTAAAGCAAGAGGTTTTGTACGCGCAGTTTTTTTTCTTCCTGTAATTCTTTCATCAGGGATTATGATTGGTCTTGAAACAAACAATTCACTGTTAAATAACATAGCGGAAATAATTAAAGACGGAAATATGATGAAATCATCCGTAACAAAAGTGCTGGAAGATATATTGGTCGCGGAAGGCGCCGCAAGCGATTTTATGGCGTATATTTTCGCAATAATAAATCAAATTTATGATATCGCGATGGCTTCTGGTATTCAGATAATTATTTTCCTGTCAGCGCTTCAAACAATTCCGTTTAGCATGTACGAAGCCGCGAAAATCGAAGGCGCTACTTCGTGGGAATGTTTCTGGAAAATAACTTTCCCGATGGTAAGTTCGCTGATACTAGTTAATATCGTTTACAGCGTTGTTGATTATTTTATCAGAACGGACAACCGTGTAATGGAAAAAATAAACACAACAACAATTAAACTTTTAAATTTCGGTTTTGGAACAGCAATGGCATGGATTTATTTTTTGGCGGTAATTTCAATAATCGGAATTGCAATGGCTGTTATTTCAAGGAGGGTTTACTACTATGAATGATTTTTACACAGGTGAAGACAGAACAGCTAATTGGGGTAATATATCAAAAAATTATCACCTAAAGAAAAAAGCGTTTGATATAACTTTTAAAATCTGCAGGGCGGTTTTAATATTCGGAATGTGTTTTTTAATAATTCAGCCTTTGTTGGACAAACTGAGCGTTAGTTTCATGAACAGGCAGGATTTATTCGACAGTACGGTAATTAGTATTCCGAGAAATCCGACAACCGAAAACTACAAGCTTGCAGGCGAATTACTTGATTATTTTCCTGCGTTATTCGAAACATTTTTTATAGTTGTGATAAGTTCTGTGCTTCAAATTGCTGCCTGTACTCTCGCGGCTTACGGTTTTGCGCGTTATAAATTTCCTCTTAAAAATTTCTGGTTTTTCTGCGTTATGCTTATCATAATAATTCCGCCGCATACAATAATGGCATCACTCTATTTAAATTTTCATTTTTTTGACATTTTCGGAATTTTCCGTTCGATTACAGGAGAACCTGTTAATTTATTAAACAGCGTTTTCGGTTTCTGGATGTTATCCGCGACAGGAATGGGATTAAAAAGCGGTTTATACATTTTTATGTTAAGACAGTATTTCAGGGGAATGCCGAAAGAACTTGAAGAAGCCGCATGGGTAGACGGCTGCGGAAAGTTCAGAACATTTATACAAATCATGATGCCTGACGCAACGCCTATGCTTACTTCTTGTTTTTTATTTTCTTTTGTGTGGCAATGGACAGATTCATTTTATTCGACGTTATTTCTGACAAATTATAAAATGTTATCAAGCCATTTGGGAGGAATCGCTGAACGCGTCAGTCAATGGTGGGCAACAATGAACACAGTAGGCGGCGCTGTTACGGCTTCTCCCGCGCCAATCGCTTTTGTTCAGGCGATAATCGCAACTGGTATGCTTATGTGCCTTGCGCCGCTGATTATATTATATTTGTTTGCGCAGAAAGCATTTGTCGAATCGTTAAGCCAGACAGGAATCAAAATGTAGTGTATAATAATGGCAGCGTTGCAGCATTCGGCTTAAAAAATATTTTTTGGAGGAAGAAAATGTTAAAAAAAATCGTTATTATTTGTTTAATTCTGATGCCGATCTTTATTATGTCGTGTAACAAAAACGCAGGACGAGGCGGAAGCCATGCGGAACAAGGCAGATCAAGCGGAACGGTTACTATTCCGGAAGCGCCTGAAGAAATCAGAAATACGCTTAAAGGAATGAATATCGTTATCGGCAATTGGTGGAATAATTACGATCCCGCGGCTTTTCGACCGAGAAATGATTTGGAAGAAAGACAGCTTGAACACCATAAGTGGCTTTTACAGGAATACGAATTTTCGATGCAGGATAAAAACATCGGCGGATGGGGCGAAATATCACAGCTCGCTACAACATCAATTATGGCGGGAAAACCTGCCGCAACTATCTTCCGCCTTCAGGCAGATTGGGCGCTCGCATTGTACCGCCAGAATCTTCTGTATCCAGTAAGCAACAGTAAAGCGGTTGACTGGAATGCGGTAAAACCAATTGAATGGAATAGACATGTCGCAAACGCTTTTACTTTTGATAATAAAACTTACGCCTTTACCGTAGGATACGGAAGCAGCGGATCAGCTGCCGCTGTATTTTGGAATAAAAGACTTTTCAGAGAAGCGGGTCTCGATCCAAATCTGTTATACGATCTTCAAAAAAACGGAACATGGACATGGGATAAATATCTGGAAATTTGCAAACAGTTAACGCGCGACATTAACAATGACGGAATTATTGACACTTACGCAATGCCTTGTGATTTTTCTGTTGATATTCTTGACGCTCTTGTTGCAGGTAACGCGGCTATGTTTGTTGACAGAGACGCAAGCGGCAAGCTTGTAAATGCTACAAACAGACCGGAATTTATCGAAGCAATTCGATTTTACATGAGATTAAAAGAAGAAGGCGTTATGAAACCAAAGCCGGAAGGAATTCATTGGGATTGGTTTGTTTCGGAATTTATTGACGGAAATGTCGCAATGCGAATAGCTCCGCAGCATTCAATAAGCGATATGCGCACGATGAGAGACGATTGGGGAATAGTGCTTCCGCCCAAAGGTCCGCGCGCAAAAAATTATGTCGTCTTCAGTTCCGAAAATGTAATGGTTATTCCTTCTCGCGGTTATACCGACGAACAAGTCGACGCGATTCTTTGGGCAATTCAAGCGTGGGCAGTTCCGCTTGATGATGATTGGCGGATAAATCAATATGCAAATTTCAGAGACAGAAGAGCTGTTGATGAAACAATGACGATGATTCGCGATCAAAGTTTATGGCAGTGGAGATATCACACGCAAGTTCCGGGATTTAGCACCGGAGGGATTGCGTGGGAACTCTGGTGGCACGAAGGAGAACCAGCGCAATTAGTTGAGTCTGTTTCGCAAAGCTGGAACGCGCTGATCAACGACGCTAACGGTTTGTAATAAAAGATTTATAAGGGTTGCGCTTGTTACGCAAAAATTGCTGATACGCGGCGGCGCTTTCATAATAACTGTCCAGACCTTTAAACGATGATGATTCGTCGCAGCGGTATAATTCCATTAAAAGCGGAAACAGCGGCGATGACATTATCTGTTCAGTACGAAAAAGCGGAAGCCGCGGCAGCGCCGCAGGCAGCATATGATTTCTCACGAGAAAACAAACATCATGCGTAACGGAAGGGTTAAAACCCAATCGATCAAGAAAACGCCGCGCCTGAGTTTCACCTAACTCAGCGTGACCGTCGTATCTTTTGCTGCCTGTGGAAATCGCAATCGGTTTTCCCGAATCGTGCAGCAAAAGCCCGAGCGATAATCGCAAATCATACGCATATACCGCCTGTTTGTACGCCTTTTTCTGCTTTGCGAAACGGTTTTGCGAAACTGAACGGTTTGAACCAGTCTTCCTGTGACGGAATGTTTCCATTGTGTGATCCCACGCGTTTCCTTCAGGATGAAACTCCTTTGAGTGATCCGCCTTTTCAAGAAGCGCCAATTCTTTCCAATACATTTCTAGAAAACCGCTCGCTTTAAGCAGTTCAAAACCCAGCCCCGGATTGGGAGATGTGATCAATTCAGTGAGAAAAACGCGCTGTTCTTCCTGATTCAGATCGCAAACTAAATCATTTTTATTCTGCCTTTCTGTAATATCGAATGACTCGTATCTGAAGAAGCAAGCCGCGATATTCTTTATTTCCTTGATTGTTATATTATCAGGATGAAAATATTTTGACAGAATCAGCGCGGCATCCATCAATGCATGCTGCTTTAGCTGCGAACGCTGCTTTAGCTGCGATATATCAGCGTCAAGATTTAATTCGTCAATTATAACTTGCTGTACATTTATATTATTTCCGATTTCTTTTAGAACAGGATAAACTCCATGCGGATCGATAAAAGTGTTTGTCTTGCAATCGCAATAAAAATCCAGCAGCTTGAAAGAGGAATTACGCGTCTTTAAATGTGAATTATCATCCAAAGATTCCACGCACCGAAAATACCACGTCTTGTCATCGGCGTCTAATGCGGCATCCGCTAAATCAACGCCCGGATACCGCAGCTCTTCAAACAATTTCGCCAAGTCAGAAATATCCGCATTTGTAAGAATGTGAATAAAATTTTGTTTTCCATTTAGTGAAACAGAATTACGCGCTAACCACGAATCAATTGCGCCAAAACTGTGCAGATATACGGAGAATCCCTTTGAATAGATTTCTTCTAACACAGTCATGGCGCATTATATTTCCCTTATCTGGCATATTCTGTAATTCGCGTCTCTCTTATCATCGTAACCTTGATGCGTCCCGGGTAACGAAGATCATTCTCTATCTTCTTTGCGATTTCTTTAGCAAGTTCTCTGGTTTGATCATCGTTGACGGCTTCGTTGTTTACCATTATGCGCAATTCGCGTCCTGCTTGAACGGCAAAAGATTTTTCGACGCCGGTAAAAGAGTTCGCGATCTCTTCGAGATTTTCAAGACGTTTCATGTAATTGTCGAGTGTTTCCTTGCGCGCGCCCGGACGAGCCGCGGAAATTGCGTCTGCGATTTGCACGAGAACAGCTTCAACGCATGTCGGCTCAATATCATTATGATGACTTCCGATCGCGTTGATAACGCGGGGATCTTCTCCCATCTTCCGCGCCATGTCCATGCCAATCTCAGCGTGATTTAAATCGGAATCGGATTCAACGCCTTTGCCGATGTCGTGTAACAGCGCGGATCGTTTCGCAAGGTCGCGGTTACAGCCGATTTCCGCCGCAAGCATGCCGGCAATTATCGCGACTTCTTTTGAATGTTGAAGCACATTCTGACCGTAACTTGTGCGGAAATACAATCTGCCTAAAGCGCGGACAGCTTCCTGTTTTATGTTATGAATGCTGAGATCGAAAAGAACTTTCTCGCCCTCTTCAAAAATTTTCTGCGAAATATCTTTGCTGACCTTGATAACAATTTCTTCGATCCTTGCCGGATGAATCCGCCCGTCAAGTATCAATCTTTCCAGTGACACTTTCGCGATTTCACGCCTGACCGGATCGAAACAGGAAATGACAACCGCTTCCGGCGTATCATCAATGATGATGTCCGCGCCTGTCAGCGTTTCGAGAGTGCGGATATTCCGTCCCTCACGACCGATGATACGACCCTTCATCTCATCATTGGGCAGGGTAACGGTGGTCACCGTCACATCGCCCGTCACTTCCGTTGAGAGCCGCTGAATGGTAGAAACGAGTATATCGCGGGCGCGTTTTTCCCCCGCGAGATTCGCCTCCTGCTCAATTTTGTTGATGATCGTCTGAGCGTCATGCTTTGCTTCGTTTTCCAGATCCTTGATGATGAGGGCTTTCGCTTCTTCCGAAGAAAGACCTGAAATGCGCTCAAGCTCGGCTCTGTATCGCTGCTCTTCTTTTGAGAGAGTATCTTCTCGTTGTTGAAAGGATTTCTCCTTCTCGATAAACGACTGTTCAGTCCGCTCAATCTGGGCGATTTTTTTGTCCAGCGTTTCTTCTTTTTGTACTACGCGGCGTTCGTACCGCTGTAATTCAGCCCTGCGTTCCCGGGTTTCCCTCTCCTGCTGGTTCCTTTCACGGATTATTTGTTCTTTCGCTTCAAGAAGTAATTCTTTCTTCTTGGCTTCCGCTTCCTTTATTGCATCATGTTTTATTCTTTCAGCAAACTGCTCCGATGCCGTAAGTTGAAATCTGGCATAAAGCCATCTAATTATCCAGCCTAAGGTTAACCCGGTAAGAGGGAGGATAATAAACCATATCCAAGTAGGCATAAATGCACCCCTTACCGAAGAATATTCAAATTCACGTTAAGAATAAACTAAAAATGTCAGAATGTCAAGAAAAAAAGCCAAAAAGACCGTGAAAATACAGCGAAAAAGGTAAAAATAGGTGAATGATAATAGTTTATACGCTATACTATAAGCACTACTTATGGACAAAATACTCATTCTTGATTTCGGAAGCCAAACCACACAGCTAATCGCAAGACGAATTCGCGATATGGGCGTGTACACCGGAATAATCCCGGGAGATACAACATTAACAGATAATATTATCACCGCCGACGTAAAAGGAATCATTTTATCAGGTTCTCCCGAATCGGTTTATGACGCTGGCGCAGTGCCGGATCAAAAGGTATATAATTGCAATCGCGCCGGAACGTCTAAAGAAGAGAGCGGCGGCGTTATGCCGCTTTTGGGAATTTGTTACGGTTTGCAAAGAATGACGCATGATTTGGGCGGCAAGGTTGAAGCGCTGCCTCATGTGGAATACGGGAGGATCAATGTACAAATCAAAGAGAAGAAATCAGAGTTTAACGATTTAACAAATAAATTTTTAAACGGTTTTAAAAAATCGTTTACCGCGTGGATGAGTCATGGGGATACTTTGACGAAACTTGCGTCAGGATTTACGGAAGTCGGAACAAGCGCAACGGGTTATCCGGCGGTTGTAGCGCATAACGAAAAGCCGTGGTTCGGGCTTCAGTTTCATCCCGAGGTAACTCACTGCGAAGACGGCGACAACATTCTCGGCGCGTTTGTTTTTAATGTTTGCGGCTGTGAAAAAAACTGGAGCATGGAACACTATGTCGAAGAGTTGAATCAAACTCTGAAAGAGAGAACAGGCGATAATCCCGTGCTGCTTTTAATTTCAGGCGGTGTCGATTCAACAGTGGCAGGAGCCGCTCTTTTAAAAGCGCTTAACCCTGAGCAGGTGCATCTGATGTACATGGATACAGGATTGATGCGCAAAAACGAAACTGAAAATGTCCGCGTGATTTTGGAAAAACTCGGCGCGAAAAATGTTCACATAATTATGTGCGAAGAAGAATTTTTGTCAGCGTTAAAAGGCAAAACAGATCCGGAAGAAAAGCGAAAAACAATCGGTGATTTATTTATCACGATTCAAGAACGTGAAGTGGCGCGTCTCAATCTTCCGGAAAGCTATTTGCTTGCGCAGGGCACCCTGTACACCGACTTAATCGAAAGCGGAAAAGGCATCGGCAAAAAAGCGCGTCTGATAAAAAGCCATCACAATGTCGGAAGCCCTCTTGTCGACGCGAAACGAAAAGCGGGAAAAATCATCGAGCCTTTGGATAAACTTTACAAAGATGAAGTGCGCAGGCTTGGCAGAATTCTCGATGTTACAGAAGACGCTATCCGCCGTCACCCCTTCCCCGGTCCGGGACTCGCAACGCGCATACTCGGTGAAGTGACAAAAGAGAAATGCGATATCCTGCGCGAAGCGGACGCGATCTTTATCGAAGAGTTAAAAAACCGCAAAAGCAAAAGAACCACCGATATCAGCCTTTACGACGATATTTGGCAGGCTTTCGCGATACTCCTGCCGATTCGATCCGTTGGAGTCGCTGGCGATGAGCGCAAATACGGTTTTGTCCTCGCGTTACGCGCCATTATCAGCGCAGACGGCATGACCGCCGATGTCTATCCGTTTGAATCGAGCGATCTTCTTGAAATATCAACCTGCATAACAAATTCGGTAAAAGAAGTAGGACGCGTTACTTACGATATATCAAGCAAACCGCCCGCGACAATTGAGTGGGAGTGAGCATTTTTCAATTTAGAAGCGGTAATTCAATTATAAAAGTTTCACAATACGCATAACAATAAACGCGGAGTGTTCCGACGCAATCGGCAGAAAATCGTTAAAACTCATTGGAGATTCTGCGCCTGCGATGTCAGATAACGCGCGGATAACCAGCACAGGAACGGAAAAAAGATGACAGCAGTGGGCGATCGCCGCGCCTTCCATTTCAACAGCGGTTAATTCAGGAAAGAGACGGTGAACCGCGTTGATACGTTCAGGTTCGTGCATGAAAATATCGCCGGAACCAATCAAGCCGCGGTAATGATTAAACGAATCGGGAAGGGCTTTTTCGCTCTTTAACTCGTTTACCGCGGTCTCGGCAAGTTTGATAAGTTTTTCGTCGGCGGCAAAAATCTGAGGCTGCCCCGGAAGCTGACCGGGTTTGTAACTGAAAGCGGTAACATCAACGTCGTGATACACAAGTCCGGAAGAAATTACAGCATCGCCGAATTTCAATCCGCCGAATTTTTCGGTTTGAGCATTATTTATTCCGCCTGCCGATCCTGTGTTGATAACACAATCAGGTTTATATTTTTGAATGAGCAGCGCGCAGCCGATAGCGGCGTTAACTTTTCCGATTCCGCACTGCAGAACAATAACGTCTTTTCCGTGAATTTTTCCGATATGAAATTCAAAACAGCCTGTTTTCTCACTTGAAAATCTGCCCATAGTTTCGCATAACAGATCTACTTCATTTTCCATCGCGCCGATAATACCAATCATTTTTATCTCCTCTTTGGGGACAATCATCAAAGATGAATGTCCCCGCGTTTCACCTTTGGTGTCAGTCACCTTAAGTTAGCGAAAAATACTCGCTAATGGGTCTGCGCCATTCATAATTTTTTTCTTTGATTTCCCATTCGATAATTTTTTTAACGGTAAAATCTCTCATGTCGGGGGGGTTGTTGTAGTGAATGACTCCGAAACGTCCTCCGCCGATGTAGGAAATACTGTCGTTAGTTTCAAGATGTTCCATCTGGCTGAGCCGCGCAAGCACGCAGTCGAAATGAACAGGAAGCCCCGATTCTTTGTCCGAAATTGCGGTGGCGATTTCTTTTATCGGCTTTCCGCACCACGGGCAGTCAGGAGAAGTGATCGGATTCGCTGGAAGCACAGGCGCCGTCCAGCGCGGACGTTCATGGGAACTGTCTTTGTTTTTTTCAAATTTTAATTCGCTGAAAATATTTTCACCGGCGTTTTCGTGGCGTTGTTTTTTTGATTGTTTTTGAGATTCGTCTCTCTTATTGGAAAAACGATGCTTGTTCTTGCGGTTATTTCCGCCTTTTCCGCTCATAACGACCGCCTTCTTTCGATATCTCCATCAATTCGTTGCTCATGACAAGAGCCAGCCTTTGAATCGCGGCATACATGTAGTTCTCATCATTAATGCGAAGGCGCAGCAGCTCAAGACGCTGTTCGCGGACATGAGACTCGACCTTAACAAAATTCAACGGCTGTTCCATCATCATACACCCTCCGTGAAGGCTGACGCAAGGTGGTTAATAGAATTTTTACTGACGAAAATAACGTCAAAACGAATCGACATATTACTATATTTTCGATTTTCCGAGAGAAAAAACTTAGCTGTTTTGATAATTTTTCTTTGTTTTTTGATATCGACACCATAGCCGAGATCTTCCATACCGAAAGCCGACCATGCTTTGACTTCGATAAAAACGATTGTTTCGCCCTCAACGGCGATAATATCAATCTCGCCGGTTTTTGACCGGAAATTCTTCGTGATAATTTTAATTCCGGCGGATTCCAGAAAAGCAGCAGCCTGCTCCTCTCCTTCTTTGCCAAGACAAGAGTTCAAACTTTTTTTATTAACCATTCAAATTTGCAATTTCCGAAGGATCAATCGCGCTCTTTATAAAAAGCGTTTTTTCAGCCAAAAGATCGATAGGCGGTATATTTTTTGTATTAATAACCAATCCTCTTTTATCCATTAATAATTGAACCACAGGACGCATCGGCGCGTCGGTATGAACATTGAGAACCCTCGCGACAGAATTGTCGTTAAGCCTCACTATCGATCCGATCGGATAAATACCCATGACTTTTGTAAATGCCATAATAACGGCAGGATCAAAACGGCGTGCGTTATCAGCCATTAAATTTTTGACAGCCTGATATCCGCCGAGCGATGCGCGGTAAGACTTTTTACTGACCATTGCTTCAAAAGCGTCGGCAACAGAAACAATACGCGCGCCGATATCAATTGCTTGTCCGGTTAATTTATCGGGATACCCCTGACCATCCCAGCGTTCATGATGATGCAGCGCGATCAAATTAACTTCGTGAGAACCAAACAGCTCTTTCTGAACAATTTTCGACGAGTGCTGGGGATGACTTTTTATTTGTTCCAGCTCCGCGTCAGAAAGCCCGCCTTTTTTTTCGGTAATTCCTTTTGAAAGCCTTAACATGCCGATATCGTGAAGCAGCGCGCCTGAAACAATGTTATTGATTTTATGATTAGGCAATTTCATTTCATATGCCGTCATCGCGGACAATATCGCGGTGTTTACCGAACTTTTCGCCAGCTCGTTTCCCAACACTTCGCCGCCAAGAATAAAACCGACAAAACTGTCCGGATGATCCCTTAAATCCTGAAGAAGCTGAACGCTGATATTATCAACCATGCGCATCTCAACATCAGCGCCGGTTTTTAATCCTGAAAAAACAGTGTCCAATTTTCCGATAAGATTTTTATACGCGCGGTAAGGTCCGGAATTTTGCTGAACTTCGCTGATAGAAAATTTTACGACTGCTTTTTTTGGCGGCTCGGGCGGAGGCGCCGCGTGCATAGACACAGAAACAGGCTCATCTCCAAGCATATCATCCGGAATTGAAAACGGATCTTCTTCTTTATCGATTACAATCCCTTCGGTTCTTACTTCTTTGATACCCCACGAAACAAGAACATCAATATCTTTCTGACGTAAAGGAAAATTTGCAGGAACCAGCATGTTCGTCCCGTCCGTATAAACCGGTTCGGTAAACATCTGTCCTTGTTTTAGATCTCTGGTATTAATTAAATTCATACACGATCCTCAAAATTCACACCTTCCCCATTTAGTATCGGCATGAAAAGAGAAAAAATGAACGAAAAGGAGACTCTGACGGCGTTGTTAGTCCTGATCGCCGACAGCGGCTGTTACAGGAACCTGCGCGCCTTTGGCTTTTTTCTTGACAATAAGTTCTTTGATCTTGGCGCCCTTACCGATCTTCTCGCGGATGTAGTAGAGTTTCGCGCGTCTGACCTTACCGGGACGGACAAGCTCGACTTTAACAATGCGCGGCGAATGGATCGGGAAAACCCTCTCAACGCCAACACCGTAGGAAATTTTACGAACAGTAAAAGATTTTCCAACCTTGGAATTTTTCATTGCGATGACAAGACCTTCATATATCTGTACGCGTTCGTTTTTTCCTTCAACGATCTTAAAGTGAACCTTAACTGTATCACCAACTTTGAATTGATCGAGTTCTGTTTTCATTTGGGCGGCTTCAATTGCCTGAATTTCGTTCATCTTTCTCTCCTTGTATCTGACCACTTAACTTGACCAAATAACTTTACTTTTTCCTCAACAAAGAAGTTAAGTGGTCAGACGGTCAATAATACCGTCAATTTCCTTGTTAAATATCCCGCGTTCTCTGCCGTGTTCGATCAAGTCCGGTCTAAAACGCAAGGTCTTCTCAACCCTTTTTTCCAGCCGCCAAAGACGTATCTGCTCATGATGTCCCGACAGCAAAACTTCAGGGACTCTTATTGTATCAAAAATCTCAGGGCGTGTAAACTGGGGGTACTCCAAAAGCCCGTCAGAAAAACTTTCCTCAGTTAGCGATTCCGCGCGAATCACATCATCCACAAGCCGGTAAGTCGCGTCAATAACCGCCAGCGCCGCCACCTCCCCCGACGACAACACATAATCCCCAACCGAAATTTCATCATCAACATAAGTATCGATAATCCGCTGATCGATCCCTTCATAGCGCCCGCAGATAAGAATGAGTTCTTTCTCGGCGGCGAGTTCTTTTGCAACATCTTGGTTAAACGGCTTTCCCGAAGGAGATAGGTAGATTACCCTTTTATTCTCTTCTTCACCTAATGCAGCTTTTATCGCCATGCTCAGCGGTTCCGGGAGCATTAACATTCCGGCGCCGCCGCCGTAAGGCGCGTCATCGCAGGTTTTGTGCTTGTCATTTGCGAAATCACGAATATTGATCGATTGATATTCGATGATGCCGCGTTTTATCGCCTTTGCCATGATCGAGTTGGCGAAAAAAGCGTCGGTAATTTCTGGGAATAGAGTTAGAACGGTGTATTTCATGGTATATCAATCATTCCAAAATCCAAAGATTCTTCATCATCACTTTACCCTTTTCCGGACTGACTTCGGGAAAAAACTCCTTGTTAAAAGGAACAAGTTTTTTCTCTTTTTCATGCGCTCCTATGCCTTTTTGCGTTAGTATCTCCGCCAGTTCGCCGTTGCCGCCTTCGATGATGTCGGTTATTGTGCCGATTGTTTCGCCGCCTTCGGTGATCACTGTCAGCCCTTTAAGGTCTTCAACGTAATATTCGCCTTTAGCTAATGGAGCGGCTTGCTCGCGGCTTGCTAATAACTGCGCTCCTGTCAGGGCTTTTGCCGCTTCGGGTGTATTGATACCGGCGAAACGCATCGCTAACGGAGAAGGCGAGCTCTCTTCGATTTGAAGCGTCCGCTCTTTTCCGTCTTTGGTGACTGTCACCGATTGCAGTTTCAGCAGATGATCGATCTCGCCGGAACATGAATGGATTTTTACAAAACCATTAACGCCGAAAGGAGCGCCTATCAATCCTACAACGAATTTTTCAATCATGGTGACAGGCACCTTTTATCAATCGAGTATCTCCAGCGTTGTATGTTTTCCGGTACGGGCGCTCGCGGCTTGAAGCACTGTCCTGATCGCCTTTGCGATCCTGCCCTGCTTTCCGATGACTTTACCAATATCGCCTTCCGCTACCCTCAGTTCTAAAATTGTCGATTTTTCGCCTTCTACTATATTTACATTTACCTGCGACGGATCGTCTACGAGAGACTTCGCAAGATATTCTATAAGATCTTTTTCCACGGTATTCTCCTGATTGAGTTATTAAATTGCGTACATCGTATGGTTGTTATTTTACGGTTATATTCTTTTTGTTAAAGATTCTGCGTACGGTATCGGAGACGATAGCTCCTTTTGCGAGCCATGATTTGGCTTTGTCTGCATCAAAAACAATTTGTTTGTCTTCCGCTTCGATGGGGTGATAGTAGCCAAGTTCCTCGATGGTTTTTCCGTCGCGGGGAGCCTGCTTGTCCATGACAACGATGCGGTAGTAAGGTCGCTTCTTTGTCCCGAATCTCTTGAGCCTGATTGTTGCGCTCATGTTAGTCCTCCTGTCCAATTTCCGCTCGAAAAAGCGGAAGCCTGATGATTTGAATTTTTTGGGCGGCTCAGGCAAATCGCCGATAGGGAAGAGTTTATATAGTTTATAAGATTGTGTCTAGTAATACTCTTAATATATAATAGAATAATTTTTTCTTGCCTTGTTTCATACTATGAGGTACAGTATCTTAAGGAGCAATTATGGAAAAAATTGCGAGTTTTCAAGTCGACCACCTCAGGCTAAAGCCGGGGGCTTATGTTTCGAGGAAAGACAAATTCGGACAGACGGTTTTGACTACTTTTGATCTGCGTTATAAAGAGCCGAATAAGGAACCTGTGCTGGATCAGCCTGCCCTCCACACTATCGAACATTTAGGCGCGACTTTTCTGCGTTCACATGAGAAGTGGGCTGATAAGACTGTATACTTCGGACCGATGGGATGCCGGACAGGTTTTTATTTGATTGTTGAAGGCGATTATTCTTCTGCTGATATTCTGCCGCTGCTTAAGGAAATGTACGCGTGGATCGAGAAGTTTGAAGGCGCGATTCCGGGAGCGTCCGCCATTGAGTGCGGAAACTGGCGTGAACAAAATATCGACATGGCAAAACTCGAATGCAAAAAATACGCGGCAATTCTGAAAAACGCGTCGAAAGAAAATCTTGAGTATCCCAGCAATATTGTATGAAACGATGCGAGTGGTGTCTGAGTACGGAATTATACACAAAATATCATGATGAAGAATGGGGCGTTCCTGTATACGACGATCAAAAGCACTTTGAATTTTTAGTTCTCGAATCCGCGCAGGCGGGATTGAGCTGGATTACGATTTTGAATAAAAGAGAAAATTACCGCAAAGCCTATGATAATTTTGATCCGAAAAAAGTTGCGCGTTACACCGACGCGAAAAAAGCAAAACTTCTTGCCGATAGCGGAATAGTCCGCAACCGTTTAAAAATAGAAGCGTCAATTTCAAACGCTCAGCATTTTTTGGAATTACAAAAAGAGTTCGGCAGTTTTTCAAATTACATTTGGGGGTTTACAAAAAACAAACCTGTCGTCGGGAAATGGAAAACGCTTTCCGAAATACCGCCCAAAACAGAATTATCCGATAAAGTATCACTGGATTTAAAAAAGAGAGGTTTTAAATTTTTAGGCAGCACTATTATGTATTCGCATATGCAGGCAACAGGAATTATAAATGATCACCTAACTAATTGTTTTCGTTATAAAGAGATAAAAGAACATGAGTCAATATGACCCGATTTTAAAGCCTTTCTAACTAATTGTGTCATTATAACCAAATCTCCTCAGTTATCTCATACTAAAAAATATGAAAAAACCGTAAAAAACGACAAATATCATCAATATCTTATTAAATTTCATAAAATAATTGCTTGGCATGGTTATTGCTTGATTAATAGCAGGTAAACAAGGAGGATGATATGAACAAAGAAAGAACTGTAAAGGCAGCAGAAAGCAACCTTTCGATATACTTTAGTGAAATTAACAAGATCCCGATGCTGACGCGGGAAGAAGAAGAAGTAACGGCGCGTGAAGCTGCACGCGGTAATAAAGCGGCAAGAGAAAAACTTGTAAACGCAAATCTGCGTTTTGTTATCAGTATCGCGAAGAAGTATCAGGGGCTTGGATTGCCGTTAGACGATCTTGTCAGCGAAGGCAATATCGGTCTTTTGAACGCTGTGGATCGTTTTGATGTCGATAAAGGATATCACTTTATTTCTTACGCAGTGTGGTGGATTCGTCAGTCGATAATGAGCGCTCTTTACGAAAAATCTAGAATGATCAGGCTGCCTGCAAACCGCGCAACGGAGCTTGTAAAAATTGAGAAAGCCAGAAAAATTGTTAAGTCTAATTATTCAGCGAATGAAGAAATCAGAGAGATCGCCGAATTGCTGGCAATGGATACCGACCATGTTGCGACTCTTATCAACATTTCCAGAGAAATTCTTTCGCTTGATAATCCTGTTTCCGATGACGGCGCGATTCTTCTGAAAGATTCCATCGAAGATAATCAATACACAGCCCCGGAAGCGTTTGCCGAACAAAAATCAATGGAAATTGATATCGAAAATGTTTTAAGCACACTGGAAGATGACGAGGCCGATATCATTAGATGTCATTACGGTCTTGGTCATCGCGATCCGATGTCTTTAAAAGATATCGGCGTACGCTACAATCTCAGCAAAGAACGCATCAGGCAGATCGAGGAGAAGGCGCTTTCCAGACTGAGAAATCCGAAGAGAAAGAAAAAACTTCAGGCATATGTTGCGTAATTTACTTCTTTACGTTTACCTGAATTATGCCGTTCGTTAAAGTCGAATGATATTTATATTCAAGGCAGTAGATACTGCTGAAAGCGGCTCTGAACAAGCCGCTTTCTTTGCCGTCATCCAGAATTACTAATGTTTCACTGTTTCCGCTCATCATAGTCGCATCAACAAGTTTTACTGAGAAAACAAAATTGCGGTTTACCCAGTCTGAATCGGATGCTCCGGCAGCCAAGAGCATTATATTAGTATCATTTGATTTGGCGTATACCATAAGCGTATAATTATCACCGCTTTTGATATATTCCGCATAACACTCATCAGTTAATTTTCTGGAATATATTTTATCCTTTGCTCCCGACCAGTTAAAAGAGATAAAGCGTTCTCCGTTGTCAACGAAAACATCGATATCAGCTAAAATATCTTCTTCGCCCCTAATGGGGATGTCATTTTCTTGCGCTTCGCCGCGAGCCGCCGCAAATAAGACAAATAATACCGCAAGAGCGATAATTCCTAATACCTTAACTCCTTTTTTCATATAACACTCCTTTATGCTTTCTGATTATTCATCAAGGGCAAATTGTTTGACCGCAAAAATAATTGTCTCGTTAAAATCTTCGAGTTTTTCTTTTTTTAAAACAGCGATTTGGAAAATCGCGGATTCGACAAAACTGTATAAATAGTCGACGGCGATTTTGACATTGATTTTTTTTAAGTCTCCCGCTTTTATTCCTTCGTTCATCACCGATGACAAGATGCGGCGAAATTTTAAAGTTCGGCGTTTAACGAGCGACTCCGGAGCGACATCGCCTCTTGAAATATGCAAAAGATAATCAAGAACAACATAAATAAGCTGACGATTTTGTTCTATCAATTTGAAAATAGCGAGTAACACATTGATAATTTTTTCTACGCTGCTTTCTTTTTTACTATTGATAATTAAATAAATTTTTTCTTCAACGCTTAACAAAAGCTGTTTGATACTGTAGGTAAAAATTTCTTTTTTATTTTTAAAGTAGAGATATAAAATTGTTCTTGTGATTCCGCATCGATCCGC
>Ga0209755_10000324_pt1 | contig 90940 bp, 89 predicted proteins | sample TergutCo191P1_FD_187301 | JGI IMG/M metagenome (GOLD analysis project Ga0209755, IMG submission 187301) | Cornitermes sp. P1 segment gut microbial communities from Petit-Saut dam, French Guiana - Co191P1 (SPAdes) (version 2) | ecosystem: Host-associated > Arthropoda: Insects > Digestive system... | reverse complement strand
ATAATGAAGATTATATCGGTTCCGGCATCACATTCCAGGTAAACAACAACGCCGAATCCAATATGGAATTTACATTCAAGGTAACAAGTATTACTTTTATTCCGTAATTGGCAAAAAAAACAGCTCCCAATGGAGCCGTTTTTTCGAGTCTGTCACCAAAATATAAAAATTACAATCTGTAACCAACAGCAAATTTAATTTGGATACCATGTCCTAATAGAGGATCAACATTATCATAATAACCATAATTATTGTAATTATCTCTAAAATCACTTTCAAATTTTGATTCAAACCTGATTCCGTATAATACTGTTCCTCTGATATAGATTTGCTTAGCAATAGAAAAATCTGCGCCAACGCCGAATTTAATCCAAAGATGGTTAAATTTATCAGGATCAGTTATTATATAATTACCATTAGTACCTTTAGTAATTAATAAACATTCAATACCAACTGCCGGGAAAAGAGTCATAAAACCAAGAGCAATTGGATATTTGCCAAGTAGACCTAAAGTTATTCCTTCAAAATCCATAGCTTTAGTGGAGGAGCTGCTTGAATTAACTGTATTCACTTGATTCATTGAACCATAAAATAAACCTACTGACGCTTCTACATAGGTAGCATCAAAAAAAGCATGTATACCTCCGCCTGAATATGGAAATTCCATAGTTCCTGAAGCCATTGATGTTGCAACTTTCATACCGCCGCCGAAAGCAGACGTAAATGAACCGCCGGCGCCCACACTCATTTGCATTTGTGCGGAAAGTGCCGCACCTGCACATAAGAAAATCACTAAAATCGCAATAATTTTTTTCATTAAATTGCCTCCATAATAAAATTGTGCCCACAAAATATAGGCGTTATGACAACATTTTATGAATATTTTGTAGATTGTCAAGGAAACTGTACAATTTCTATTCTTGCAGTTAGTCTATAAAACATGGATTTAAAGCAGACTATTATGGAATATTTAAGAAAATTAAGAAATAACAGAGGTTTTTCACAAATGAAACTTTCGGAAATGTGCGGATAACTACCAACATGGATCACCTGCGAGAGCTCAGAATTTTCCAATGTCCGGTTTTTTTTGAGCCGCTTCGAACGATAAGGTTTTGTTCCTGCATTGTTGTCATGATTGTTTTAATGCTTCGCTCGGACTTGTTTATCAGGTTTGCAAGTTCTTTTTGCGTAATGTTTGGGCAGTCTGCGATAATTTTTAATATGTCGTTTTGCACTTTATTTTGCACTTTATTTTGCACTTTATTTTGCACTTTATTTTCGGTATTGTCATCATTTTCGGTTCTTATACGCATATCACGGTTGCGCAATAGATTTTTTTCGCCGAGCAGCAAATTGCCAAGAAAACGTAATAGATATTCCATTGTCGGATATGTTTCCGTTGTGTGCTTGTTAAAATTTGCCCTGACAAGAGCATTACGGAAATACCACGAATGTTCGGCGAACATATCATTTGAAACGGCGAATCCCATGGAGCGTAAATATTTAATTAGAAAAACGGCGGCTGTTCGCGTATTACCCTCGCCAAAAGGATGGATTTGCCAAATTCCTGAAATAAAATCGGCGATGTGTTCCACTTTTTGTTTTATGTTTAATCCTTTATAATCGAATTTCTTTTCTGCGGCAAAATCATAATCAAGCGTTTCTTTTATACTATCAGCGCTTGCGTAAAAAACAGTATCACCGTTTAACACCCATTCATCTTTACTGATATTATAATCCCTGATAATGCCTGCAATCTTATATATTCCTGTGAATAAACGCCGGTGAATACTGATTAATTCAGCGGGACTGAATTTAAAAGTTTTTTCCGCTAAAATTTCGGCAATATGAGCTGACACTTTGTCAGCTTCTTCTGTGCGAGAATCACAGCGAGCACCATCGTTCTTTTCATCTTTAGCTTTATAGTATTCGTTTAAGCGTTCTTTAACATCGCTTATTGTAATTATGCCGTCAATATTTTGCTTAGCGGTTTCGATAAGATAATCTGAAGGTTTTAATCTGTCAACTTCTTGCAAACCGATAGCAGTTTGCCATATTTCTAATTTTTCTTTTTTATCGGGTTCAGTAAGACGTTTGTATTCATCAAAACCGCTCATTTGATCATTATATTATGAAATTAAACAGACAACAAGCTGTACAGAGAGATAGTTCAGGGATTCAAACAGCTTTACGGTATCTCACGTTAAGCCGAAGAAGTGAGTATTAATACATCTCTTCCGCTCTAATCAACAAAATGTCTTTCCTTTGCGCTGCAGCGTTAACCAATTGAGCTGAAAAAACCGCTTTGGAAAAAATGGCATAACGTTTATCAGAGAAGATCGGCAGCAGTTCTGATTTGCGGATAAGGTCTTCAAGTATTTCATTTCCGGTGCGGACGTTTCTCCATTTACATTCGCCGAAGAGCGCTTTTTCTTTATCGTCTATTGCAAGGATATCGATCTCTTCTTCTGTTTTTTCTTTTTTATTCGGTCCCCACCATCTTCCGATAGTTTTATAAACAGCTTTTCCTTTGCTTGTTTTTCGCCAAAGATATTGAATTGCACACTCTTCAAAAACAGCGCCCGTGTATGTTTCAATCTTTCCGTTTGTTTTTTCAAAAATTTCGGCGCAGACAGTTTTTCCAAGCCCCATCGCGATTCTGCTTTGATTGGGGCGCACAAAACAATACCAGAAACGGAACATAAAATCCGCAAGAAGATAAATTGTTTTTCTTGAAGGTTTCGCTTTTTTTTCTTCACCTGCCGGATTTTCCTTTTTAACGATTCCCAAGCTAATCAATGTCGCAAGCATATTACTGCATTGGCTTGTTTCGATCCCCGCAGTCGAAGCGATTTCATTTAATTTTGTTGCCCCCGATGCAATGGCGCTTATAATCGCGTTATATGTCTGAGGCGCTTTTAATTCTTGTTTTAAAAGATTTGAAGGTTCTTCAAAAAGCCGCCCCGAGGGATTAAAGAAAAGGTTTTCGGTATTTTGCTGAATATTTAAATTATTATCTATTCTGGTGATATACTCCGGGATTCCGCCGCAAATACCGTAAAGAGTAATTTTTTCGGTTTGATTAAATCCCGGGAGCATTTTTGCGCATTCGTAATATTTAAAAGGCTCTATTTTAAATTGACAGGAACGCCTCCCGTAAAGAGGGCTTTTATATCCTAACACCTGATTTTCCATGAATGACATTGACGAGCCGCAAAGAATTAAAAAAAGGCGGGAATTAGAATGATACTTATCGATTAGAGATTGCAATAAAGATGAAACCGCTCTGTCGCTTTCGGCGAGATACGGGTATTCGTCTATTACAAGAATGAGGCGTTTTTTCTTCGCGGCTTCAAAACAATACTCAAATGCCTTGTAATAAGAGGAGAAATAATTAATGGGCGCATCGGGAGCCAAAACAGTCATTATTTGTATCGAAAGAAGCTCAAGGTTTTCCTTTGCTGTGGTTTCAGCGGCGGAGAAATATATTGACTTTTTGTCTTCCCTGAACTTGTTAATAAGGGTGGTTTTACCTACCCGGCGTCTGCCGTAAAAAACCGCAAAATGGAAGATGCCTTCCTTGTAGTATCTTTCAAGGTTTTCAAGTTCACTGTCTCTTCCTGAAAACATTTATAATACCCCCTATTACTAATTGATAAATTACTAATTGTACAGTTAGTAATCCTCTAATTAGTAATTATAAGGTATTATTCTTGTTTGTCAAGAGAACCCGTATTTTCGTCAGTTTCTTCTTCTTTACCAATTTCATCCCATCTCTGCTGGATCGCGTTTACTGTGGCTTGCGCTGTGCGTCTTTCTTCAAGAAAAATGCGAAACTCTTCCAAAAAAGCGGTTTCATATTTCAACGCATTGGGCTTGCCGGAAAAACTTTCCGCGATATCGGATGCTTCAAAAATGTTCCATGCTTTGGAATAAAAAGCATCGTCTTGTACATAGTCGCCGGAAATTATATTGGAAACCATGCCGGGAACTGCTTTTAATTCGGCGCAAAGATCATAACTTTTTTCCGCAAGGAATGTAAGAAAATTCCATGCTTCTTCGGGATGATTGGTTTTTGAAGATATACCTGTATAAATTGCCGAAATGCCTATGGCGTACCTGCCGCCTGTGCCTGCATCCGGAATGGTTGTAATACCAAAAGCTTCGTCTCCCATTCGCTTTCTTAAAAATGGAATCGCCTGAGTGGACGCAATAATCATAGCGATCTTACCGTCGGCAAATTCTTCAAGACGTTGAACGCCTGTCGTATCAAAAATATCCGGCGCAAGCAGACCGTCTCGGTATAATGTCCCAAGGAAGGTGATGTCGTTTATTATGGCGCGCGTGTTCAAAAACGGTTTTTCACCGTTTGCCCAGAAATTGCCGCCGGCCGTCCAAATCCATGAAAAAATATCTCTGGAGAGGGCTTGATGGTCTTCGGAGCTCAGACTGATGGCGGCGCCTGAACCGCCTTCTTTTTGAGAACCGGCGGAAACCGCCTTTGCGTAAGAAGTGAATTCTGCGCGGGTTTTGGGAGGGTGGTCGAAGCCGGCGGCAGTGAGGATATCGATATTATAAAACAGCATATCCATAAAGGAGACGAGAGGTATCGCAAACCGCTTTTCGCCTGGCTCTTGCCGGGAATCATAAGTATCGTAATTGACAAAAGAATTTAACTCTAAAAGAGCGCTTTCCCCGGCGAGTATGCTGTAGTCGCCTTCATTAAAAAAAAGCAGTTCCGGCTCAATAACACCACTGTCGTAAGCCATTCTGATCCTTATATCAGGATTTTTTTCCTCGAATTCCAGTAATAATTCCTGCATTAGTTCTCTTCCGAAAATATCCTCGCAATTTGGAGAAAGATACAGATAAACCTGCTTGGGTTCAGGCTCCGAAGAATTGGAAGAAAGATTAATAATAAAAGGGATAAAAATCATTATAAAAAGGACAAGGACAATAAAAATGTCAATTTTATTAATTTGATGCCATGAGTTTAATATCGACTTTTTTATGTTTTTAAGGTATATCTTAATAATGCTGGCTTTTTCCAAAAGGCTCATTTATACACTCTCCAATAAGATCCGGCAAAAAGAGACAGACGGCTTTCGTGAAGAAAAATTAATATTCGATTTCGCCAAATCAAAAAAATCCCCTTTTGATATTAAATCAGAAACCGCGTACAATGCCTATCTCTCAGACGGCTCATTCACGCTGGGTTTGAAAAAATCAAACTGCATCGCGTGGGTGGATATGCCCGAGCACGATTATGAAGATCAAATTATAGAAGCAAAGATACGCCTTGAATGTCTCGGCGGATATGCCGCCGCAGGCATCAATTTCCGCATTGCCGATGAAGAATCATACTACATGGCGCTTGTTTCAAGCAAAGGGTTTTTTCGCCTTGATATTGTAAATAATAATACGCCTAAAACGCTTATCGCATGGACGGATATCCCGGAGTTTAACGGCAAAAATATTAATATGCAAATAGTCGCTTATGGCTACAATATGGTTTTCCTTGTAAACGGCAAGTGGCTTGGAGAGGTAAACGATGATACAATCGTTTACGGCAGACCGGGATTTGCAATCGCTTCGTATGAAACATCTGACAATGAAACAAACGAATATGTCTGCAAAGCGTATCTTGATTATTTTGTTATCGATTCGCGTTTAAAAATCGTAGAACGCGAATATGAAAAATGGACTGATGATTCCAACATTAACGCCGAGGGTCGCTTAAGATTTTCGGAAACTCTTGCCGCGATGGATGAACCTGTTAAAGCATTGGAACAGATTACAAAAGCATGGAAGCGAAGAGACGATGTTATCCGCACTGTCTCCGCTACTGCGGCGATACGCACAAAAAAAGAACTGCTTTTCGCATCACGTCTGTCATTCCGCCTCGGCAGATTTGATGAAGCCGAAGAATATTTAGACTCTATTCTTGATCAATGGGCTGACACAAGCGAAGGCAGAATTGCGCACGTTGAAAAAATTAAGGTGCTAAACGAACTTGGAAAATATAAAGAATTAAGGCAATTCGTCGTAAAAAATTCAAAAAAAATTAATAAGGACTTAAACTTTTATTTAATAATGGGAAAATGCTGCTCGGAATTAAAAAAATATAAGGAAGCCGCGGACGCATGGAATAACGCGTGCAAAACAGACAGCGTTTATGCCTTGAACGCGGCAAAGGCGTATGAGCTCGCGGGGAATAAAGAAGAAGCGCTTTTGTTTTACATAGAAGCCGGCAAATATTATCTTAATAACGATAGAATACCGGAACTCGCTTCCGTTATGCCGAAATTGTCTCTGCTTGGAGAAAGGAATTGGGAAGCGCGTTCATTAGCCGGCAAATGGGCTTACAGTATCGAAGACTATGACAGATGTAAAAAAGAATTTGAAATAGCGGATAAACTCAGATGCGCGTTAAAACCAAGACCGAAGGCCGATCCTGCGCTGTATTATTTATGGGGAATGGTTCATTATATTAAAGGAAAAAGAAAAAACGCGATTACCCTTTTAAAAAGAGCGGTAAAACTAGCGCCCGATTACGAACTTTTCCGCGCCAAGCTGGAAGAATTTATCGCGGCAGACGAGGATGCGCAAAAATGAAAATTATAGATTTTACAGACTTTACGGAAAACGGACTGCCGCTTGAAAATAAAAAGTCCGCAATGACTGTTGGCGTTTTTGACGGCGTTCACACAGGACATCAAAAACTGATAAAGCGCGTTATTTCGCATAACTCAAACATGGATCCGGTTGTTATTACTTTCATGGAAAATCATAAATCAAAATCGGGCAGCATTCAGAGTTTTGAAGAAAGACTGGAAACGCTTAATAAATGCGGATTTAAAATTGCGGTTTTAATAGACTTTACTCAGGAATTTCAGCGTATGCCGGGCGTTGAATTCCTGAAAATACTGTTGAATCGCGGCAATATAGGTTATTTTGCAGTTGGTGAAAATTTTGCCTGCGGTTATCAATTGGATACAGACGCGAAAGCGATTAAAACATTTTTTGAATCTCATAATATCGCCGCCGGAATTGTACAAAATGTATTGGAAGGAGCGTTGCCTGTAAGTTCAAGCCGCATACGGGAAGCTATCAGCGCGAACGATATCGCGCTTGCGGAAAAAATGCTTGGCTGCGCCGTTAAAGAGAGGATTCATTGATAAGCGTAAAAAAATTTACATACATATTTTTTCTTTGCATATTATTAAACGCGGGACATGCCGGCGCCGAGGAGGTTTTTGCGCAGACGGAAAAAGAAACTCCATTCAGAATAGGAACATGCCTTGGTTATTCATTCGCAGGATACAGAGAAGAAACAGATATGCCTTTAAACAGATACGCAAATTCCTTTATTTTTATTTTGGACGGCAATATACAAAAAGGAAATTTTCTTTATTCGTTTAATTCGATTTTTTTATTGGGAAAAACAATGGCGATAGAAATGAATTCCGATCAATTATATTTTTCATATTATCAAAAAGAAGCGAATTTTTTGATGGCGTCATTCGAAAACTCGCTTGATTACCGTTTATGGGGCAGCGGCGCGTTCCCCGGATATTTGGGCGGAGCGATTCGGTTAGACGCGAGTTTAATTCATTTGCAGGAGACATTTTATTACAGTTTAACGGCAGTCTTATCGCTCAATGTGCACGTAACGCAAAAATGGATCATTAACGAAAATAACTCTTTTATTTTTTCGGCAAGCGTTCCTGTTTTTGGATTCGCGGTAAGACCTCCTTATTACGGGCTTCTATACTCTCCGTTGGATCTTAGCATGGATTTTGTAAGCATACATAACTACTGGGCTTTATTTTGTGACGCCAAATATCAATACAGATTCAATAAACTGCTTTCTTTATACGCAAATCTCGGAATTGAATTATCGCACATTGATTTTCCTCAGCCGAGGAAAAACGCTTTAATTAATTTAAGCGCCGGAATTTCATTTATTTTTTAGGAGGAGAAGATGGTAAAGAAAATAAAAATTCCTATTCTTTTCCTGTTTCTTTTTCCGCTGATTGCGCTGTTAAACTCGTGTGATTTATTACTGGGAGCAGAACCTGACACAAGCCCGCAGGGAATTTTAAAAAGTCTTTGGGAAGATTTTAATAATATTTACGCTTATCTTGATATCAGAATGAGCCATAATTTATCATACAATGACTGGTATGACGTATATCATAATAATCAAAACGGTTATGCGCGAAAAGTATGGGCAAGCATGTCAGATGATTCGCTTTTCAGCGTATGTGAAAGCATGTTAAAGCAATTGAATGATCCTCATGTTGTATTGCATAAGCCCGGTGATATCGGATTCAGTTATACGCCCGGCAGCAGAGAATATGCAAGCGCATCAAATATTGAAGAACTGCTTTTAAACCGCGGCAAAACGCAATATTATAACTTTCTGTACGGCTTATTCAAAGATGAGCCGAACATCGGTTATATTAACATATTTGATTTTGTGGAAAACGGCGAAGGTTCGGAGAATAATAACTGGGGAAAAGCGATAGATAATATTATTAATGAACTTGCGGATACAAAGGCGATTGTTCTGGATATTCGCGGCAACAGAGGCGGACATATATATGTTCTGGAATATATTGCCGCAAGGTTCGCATCAGAAAAAAAAGAATATTTAAAATCCAGCATGAAAAAAGGACCAAACAGGAACGATTACGACTCTCCAATAACTCATATTAATATTCCTTCCCACACGAATTACACAAAACCTGTTATACTGTTGACTAATATGAATACGGTTTCCGCGGCTGAACGCTTCACGCTGGCTTTGCGTACACAGAAGCATGTAACGCATACAGGAACGCCGACACGCGGCGCTTTATCTATCAGGGTGGAACGTTCAATGGTTAACGGCTGGATTTATTCGATATCGCCTGAAAAAATAACCGATATGAACGGAAAAATATACGAAGGAATCGGCATATCTCCCAATGATGAATATATAGTTGAATACGGCACAAATGATGCGCAGATAAAAAAAGCCGTTGAGCTTGCGGTTAATTTCAGTGAATAAAGGATTATCACAAATGAGAATGATTTGCTTTAAATTAAAAGCGGTATTAATAATCATTTCAACGGCATTATTTTTCGCTTGTGATAATCAAAGCAGCTCTGATGAAAGCAATTATAACATAATTGAAGTATTCGCTAATGGTTCGGGTAACGAAGCAACAACAAAATTATCCATTACATTTGACAGAGAGATACCGGATCTTACAGCCGACGATGTAAAAATTAACTCTTCTTTTTCATTAATAAAAGGTATTTTAATAAAAACGGATGATAATACCTATGATCTTGAATTAATTCCCGGAAGAACAAGTACAATCAGAATAGGATTGGATCCCTACCGGGGTTTTACAGGCTGGAGCGCAAAAACCGTACATGTAACCGCAGGTTTTTATTTTGATGGAACAACAAATTTAACCATTACTGGTTATGGATTAAATATAAATCAAAACAAAATTATAATTCCCGATAATATTGCGAACGTGCCCGTTACTGCTGTCGGAGATGACGCATTTAAATCCAGGCTGTTATCTGATATTATCATTCCTGATACAATAACAAGTATTGGAAACTCCGCGTTTTATAATAATAAATTAACAAACATAGACGATATTATTCCGGACAGCGTTAAAAAAATCGGGAACAACGCCTTCGCTAACAATCAATTAACAAGCGTAAAAATTTCGGCTGGCGTTGAAATTATCGGGAACGACGCGTTTGCGGGCAACCGGATAACTTACTTGGAATATTTTACCAGAGAAATGGAACGAGTAGTGGAAGTGAATGATGAAAGGATAGTTGAAAAATTTCTGTTTCCTGTATCTAACCTTAAACAATTTTCAGGATTTAATAATAATGAGTTGACAATAATCGAAATCCCAATAAGCGTTACAGAAATAGGAGCTTACGCGTTTGCGCATAACCAAATTGAAAATATTACAACTTGGGTAAATGTATCAGGAGCAGAAAAATACAGAACAAATATAATCACATACAATGACGGCGCGTTCATGTACAATCGATTAAAAAGGGTAAGATTATTTGAAGGCACTACAACAATAGGAAAGGACACTTTCAGCAATAACCAAATTGAAGAGATATTTTTTGAAGGCGAGATCACTTCTATCGGAAGCGGCGCTTTTGCTTATAATAAAATAAAAAAATTAACGATACCAAGCGAAGTCGCCACTATAAATGAAGGAACATTTCGAGATAATCAATTGGAAGAGATCATTTTTTCACAAAAAATAAAATATATCGGCAATGAAGCGTTCAGAAACAATCAATTGGAAGAAGTAAATATACCGGATAATGTTATCCATATCGGCAATGAAGCGTTTAGAAATAACCCGCTTATTAAAATTACAATCGGAGAGAACGTAACACTTGGCATAGCATCCTTCGGTGATGGTTTTGAGAAAGCTTACGATAATAATAAAAAAGCCGCCGGAATATATACACGGACTATTAACAGCACTGAATGGACTTTTGAAGAAGAAGATATTGATGATAATGAAGAACCCGGAAACAGCGAAGAAGATGATGAAATAGACCCGAAGCCTTAATATCTTTTCATATTTACCTTAATTATGTTATAATTATTTATTATCGAAGAGGAGAAGAAGCAAATGGACAAAGATACCGAACAAATGCTGAAAAACACGGCAAAAGAAATCAGAAAAATGACAATCGAGGAAATCGGAAACCTGGGAACAGGTCATATCGGAGGAGCCATGTCTATCGTAGACCTTTTGGCTCTGCTTTATTTTCATCGCATGAAAATTGATCCTAAAAATCCGCGATGGGAAGGTCGGGATCAATTAGTAGTATCAAAAGGGCATTCAGGTCCTGCGGTTTACGCGACACTGGCTCTCAAAGGATTTTTCCCAAAGGACTGGCTTACAACTTTGAATAAAGGAGGAACCAGTCTTCCAAGCCACTGCGATCGCAACAAGACCCCCGGTATCGACATGACGACAGGCTCTCTTGGGCAAGGTTTTTCAGCAGCCATCGGCATCGCTCTCGGTTTAAAAATGGATAAAAAATCTCAGACAGTTTACACAATCATCGGCGACGGCGAATCCAATGAAGGACAAATTTGGGAAGGCGCACTTTTTGCCGGTTTCCAGAAACTGCCGAACCTGATCGCGTTTACCGATTATAACAAACAACAGCTCGATGGCTTTACAAAAGATATTTTAGACATGGGTAACATCGCCAAAAAGTGGGAACAGTTCGGCTGGTTCACTCAGGAAGTTGACGGTCACGACGTTGCCGCACTTGACGCCGCGATTGAAAAAGCGCAAGCGGAAAAAGAAAAGCCCTCGATGATCGTGATGAACACAATCAAGGGAAAGGGATGCACCTTCGCGGAAGGCGTCGAGAAAAACCACAGCATGGCTTTCGACATGGAAAAAGCCAGAGAAGCCATCGCGGCGCTCGGCTGATAGGAAAAGGAGAAAATCATGGCAGATCAAAAAGAAATGAGAATGGCTTATGTCGACACTCTTGTCGAGTTAGCCGCAACAAATAAAAATATAGTCGCTCTGGAAGCGGATTTGATGAGCTGCACAAACACAGGCGTTTTTAAGAAAGCGTACCCGGACAGGTTTTTTAACTGCGGTATCGCTGAAGCAAACATGATCGGCATAGCAGCCGGATTAAGCACATTGGGAAAAATTCCATTTGCCGCCGGATTCGGATGTTTTTCATCGCGCCGCGTTTACGATCAGTTTTTCCTCTCCGCAAATTACGCGAAACTCAACGTAAAATTGATAGGTACAGACCCCGGCGTAACAGCGGCATTCAACGGCGGCACACACATGCCGTTTGAAGAACTCGCCTTAATGCGCGTTATTCCAAAACTTACAATGATTGAGCCGTCCGACACTGTTTCGTGCGCCGCGTTCGTGCGCCTGATGGCGGAAGAATACGGCTGCCACTACCTTCGCATTCCGCGAAAAGCAGTGCCGACTCTTTATTCAGAAAACGAGAAATTCAAGTTCGGGCAGGCTAAAGTTTTAAAAGAAGGCAAAGATGTCTGCTTCATCGCGCTTGGCAGTTTAATGGTTAATCAATCTTTAAAAGCCTGCGAAGAACTTGCCAAAGACGGAATAAGCGCGGGAGTTTTAGACATACTCACCTTAAAACCAATTGACAAAGACGCGATTCTAAACCAAGCCGGCAAAGTACGCGCAATCATCAGCGCGGAGAACGCCCAAATAATGAGCGGACTCGGCAGCGCGGTTGCGGAAATCCTTGCCGAAAACTGCTGTGCCGGTAAAGACAGCTGCTGCAAGTTCGCGCGCATCGGCATCAACGACGAGTTCGGCGAAGTCGGCACTCAGGATTACCTTGTAGACCGCTACGGGCTGGATGTCGCTAGTTTTGTGAAAAAGGCGAAAGGGTTGTTAGGCTAATACTTGAAAAAACTATATCATAATTGGCGCTACTATGAGCTTGGACGTAATGATTACGAAACAGTTATGGATTTAGTTTTCCCGAAAATTACTGTCGATCTTTTTAAAACAAATATTCTCGTAGCTATATTGACTGCATTTTTCGCGATTTTTCCAATACTCACCGAAAACAATTTCTATAAATCAAGGTTCTATATATTATCCGCAATTATTGCAATAACTCTGTCTGTTATTTCAAGTTATAGACATAAAAAGCACAGCATTAATGCGGAAAAGAAAAACTATCGGCATTTATATATATTACTTTTATTATATTTCGCAAATATTATGTTCATCGGTTTATATTTGGCGGTCTTTGCAGAACGCGCGAAAATCGCCGGATCTTTTATCGGTATACTTATATGCGCATTATTGCCGTTTACAATTTCACCTATATTATATTTATGTTTAACAATCAGTATAGTCATTCTGTATATAGTCTTAATATTATTATTCAAAGTTCCGTCTGTCTGGAATTATGATATTCAAAATGCTGTATTTGCCGGAACCGTAAGCGTTTTTTTTGGCTGGCATTTTATAAAACACAGAGTGACATCGGCGTTAAACATAAGCAAACTTGAAGCGGAAAATACCATAGATGCGTTAACTCAGCTTAAAAACCGCAAGGATTTTATGCAGACATTTCAAAGGCGCGTTTTCAATCATCGTCCGACAGACAAATATCTGTGTATTGCTCTTCTTGATATTGACTGCTACAAAAACTACAACGATTATTACGGACATCCTCAGGGTGATGAATGCCTGCGAGTAATCGGCAAGGCGCTAAAAGAATTGCATATAAACAAAGGTATCTATGCCGCAAGAGTCGGCGGAGAAGAGTTTGCCCTGTTATGGAATATCGAAGAAGAATCCGAAGCAGATAATGTAGGCGCGTACATAAACGGGATGATAAAGGATTTAAACATACCTAATGCGAAATCAATCGTAGCGCCGTATTTAACCGTCAGTATCGGAATACATATAGCTCGGTGCGGCATTCCTCATGACATTACCGAATTATACAGTTTCGCGGATAAATCCCTCTATAAGGCAAAAAACAACGGGCGCAATTGCGCGGTTATCAGTTCAGAAAACAATAATATCTAAAAAAATTGCCGTTTTTCGCTGAAAATCATATCAAAGGATTGAATTAACAGACTTGACATCTTAAATATCTATAGTTAGGCTGTAATTCTTGCGGCCGTCGTATAACGGTATTACCCTAGCTTCCCAAGCTCGTGACGCGGGTTCGACTCCCGTCGGCCGCTGAAATGGGTGAAAGCTCCCCTCTTGATCCAGGGCTGACTCGAACAGCCGACCTGCCGCTTAGGAGGCGGCCGCTCTATCCCCTGAGCTACTGGACCATTTCAGAAGGTTACCACCGCCGGAAGGCAATGTCAACTTGACGAAGCCTTTCGAATAATCTAGTATTTAAAGAGTATTCTATTATGTAGGGGTTTAATTGTGACAAAACGAGGGGTTTCCCTGTTTTTTATATTGATATTCGGTATCACTTATCTTTTTGGGCAGGATATTGTAACAGCTGAAAATTACTTAAGAATGGTGTCGGATAATTACGCATCAATTAGGGATTATGAGGCGACAATAACTATCCGCTCCGGCAATAACGAAATGATCGGGAACGCAAGTTACCTGACCCCGAATTTTATGCGTATCGATTTTACGCGCCCTATGGATCAGGTTATTGTTTTTAACGGCGAATCATTGATTGTATACCTTCCCGAATACAGAGCGGTGTTAAATCAGGCTGTAAACAAAAGACCCGGAACGGTGAATGCTCTCGGGCTTTCTCTCTTAAGCCGTAACTATGTTTCATCTTTTTTAACCGGTCCTAATCCCGAACCGCTTGACGGTAATTCAAACGAAAGAGTAATGAAACTGAAACTGACAAGACGCACTATCGCGGAAGGTTTCAGAGAGTTAATATTAAGTATAAATCCTGATACAAAATTAATCCGCCGAATTGAGGGGCGCACAATTGCCGACGGCGAACTGCGTTTTGATTTTACAAATATCAGAACAAATGTAGGTATTCCCGAAGCGCGTTTCGCGTATGACACGCCTGCGTCTGCGAATATGTATAATAATTTTCTTTTCAGAGATGCTGATTAAGGCGGAGGAAATCTAATGGAATCTCTGGGAGAGAAATTAAAAACCGCCCGCAGCGAGAAGGGTTTAAGTTTTGATCAAATAAGCCGCGAAACGAATATTTCCATTCGTTATCTTGAAGCGCTGGAATCTGAAAATTTCGCGATCTTCCCCGGTGAACCTTATATAATCGGATTTTTAAAAAATTACGGCGCATATCTCGATATTGATGTTCAAAAAATAATTTCGCTTTACAGGGCTCTTCGAATTCAGGAACAGCCTGTCCCGGTGGAACAACTCTTAAAAAGTCCTCCTCAGTTTCCAAGATTTATTATTCCGGTTCTCGTGGTTTTACTTGTTTTAGGCTTTGGCGGATGGGGAATTATGACGCTGATAAAAAACCGCCAGAACAATCCGGTTTCAACAAGACCTGTTACGCGCAATTCATCCGAGTATATGATGGAAGGCACTTCCATGGAAAAGCGGATGTATAAAAACGATTCTGTCTTAATTCCTTTAAATAATGAAACATATAAACTTGAACTTTATAATCTCGGCGAAGCGGTGACAATCCGCACTCCGGGCGGCTCTGAAGTGCTGGATTTAAGCCAGGAAGTCAATATCGATCTTAACAGCGACGGTATTCCTGAATTGCGCATAACGGTTGCGGATTTTGAAAAAAATAAATCGGAAATGGGCGCTCTTCTTCATTTTTACCTCACTGATGCCGCGGCATTCACAGGAAGCGGCTCAGGCGCGGAAACAGAACAGCCGGCTGCGCCTATTCCATATTCATCCAACACGGTCAGCGCGGCAAGCACTACGATTATACCGACTTCCGTAAGCGCGTATCCTTTTACATTACAGGTTAATTTTCAGGGCTACTGTATGTTCCGCTGGGAAATTCTTAACGAACGCGATCGCAGAGACAGGAACCAAAGATATTTCCAGCGTTCGGAAGTGCTTGATATACAGGCTCAGAACGGAATCCGCATTTGGGCGTCTAACGCTCAGACAGCAAGACTTCAAGTTATCGGCGGCGGCAGAACAATTCCTGTAGACTTCGGCTCCGCGGGCGAAGTAGTAGTCGCCGACATTCGCTGGGTACGGGACGAAGAAAATCGTTACCGTCTTGTTTTAATACGGCTGGAAACCGGCAGTTAATAATCCATTGCGTTACTTTATTGATCCATTCGGATGCGTTAAAAATCAGGTTGACGCAGAAAATATGATGGCTCATTTGAATAACGCAGGATGGGAAAATACAGCCGAAGCTGAATCAGCGGATTTAATAATTGTAAACTCATGCGGATTTATCGAGAGCGCAAAACAGGAATCAATCAACGCTGTTCTTGAATGGCGAAAACATTATCCAAAGAAAAAAATCCTTCTTGCGGGTTGTCTTACTCAGCGTTACGCGAAAGAACTTTCTTTGGAATTAAAAGAAGCCGACGGGTTTATAGGCGTCGTAAATCCTGCGGAAATAACGCAAAAAGCGGAAGATTTATTTACAGATAAACTCAAGCAAAAAATACAAAACAACATGGAGAATGAGGTTAGTTTAAACGCAGGACAAAGACCTTTACTGTCTTTGCCGGGATCGGCTTATATTAAAATCAGCGATGGATGCAATAATAATTGCTCATATTGCGCGATTCCGTTGATTCGCGGAAAACTCGTTTGCCGTCCCATTAATGATATTGTTGATGAATGCCGCACGCTCCTGTCGCGGGGAATTAAAGAGCTGTGCATAATCGGGCAGGACATAGGATCGTTTGAAGCGGATGAAAAAATAAACAGATCAGGATTGTCGGAATTGCTGAACGCGATTTCCGGTCTTAACGGAGATTTTTGGGTTCGGCTTCTTTACATTCATCCCGATAATTTTCCACTGCAGATACTTGATATAATCGAAAAAGATCCGCGGTTCCTTCCTTATTTTGATATTCCTTTCCAGCATGCCTCAGAAAAAATACTAACGGCGATGAACCGTCACGGTACAGCGGAAAGATATCTTGAATTGGTTTCAACAATCCGCGCGAAATTGCCTGACGCTGTTATACGTTCAACTTTTTTGCTTGGCTTTCCCGGTGAAACAGAAGAAGATTTTAAGGCGTTACTCGATTTTCAAAAAAAAGCAAGTTTAGACTGGCTTGGTTGTTTTACATATTCACGCGAAGACGGCACTGCGGCGTTTAACTTGAAAGAGCGCGTGCCCGCAAAACTTGCTCAGGAGCGCAGACAAAAAATTGAAGACTGCCAGATGCTGATTACGGAAAAAAACATGGATCGATTTACCGGGCAAAATTTACATGTATTGATCGAAGAGCAGTTTATTACCGAAGCAGACAAGAACGAAGAAAATTTATGGCTGGGCAGGTTATATTGCCAGGCGCCTGAGATTGACGGCACTGCGGTAATCGTAAGCGGCAATGATAAAAATAATATTCAATTGGGAACTCTTGTTCGATGCAAGGTTACCGCTCGCCGCGGTTTTGATTTAGAAGTAATAATTTAATTAAACTTGTCTATCGTTATTTTTTGCCGAAAAAATAATGAACACGCCTATGCTTGTTATGAATGCCAGTATTCCTCCGAAAAGAAACGGCATTGATTGATTTACGGTATCCCACAAAAGACCCGCAATTATCGAAGCCGGCAGTAATCCGATTCCTACAATCGCTGCGTGTAAACCCAATGCGCTTGCCTTTTGCGTTTCCGGGACAATATCTACAATAAGCGCTCTTTCTATTCCTGTTGTCAGCGCGGTGTAGAAACCGTAAATAATGAATAAAATTATAAATAATGTTTTGTCGGAAAATAGACCGATTCCCAGATAAACAATTCCGTATAAAAAGTAACCTAAGCATAACATGTTTTTTCGTCCGATTTTATCGGACAAATTCCCGAAAGGATATGATAATATCGAAGCTACGATGTTATACAAAAAATACAGTAAAATTGCGTTCTGCGCGGTAAACCCCGCGTTGTAAGTTCTTAATAATATAAAAGCGTTTGATGAATTTCCTAAAGTAAATATAAATATGAAAATTAAAAATAATTTTAATCTTTTATCAAGAGTTTTCCATTTAAACGAGATTGATTTTTTTGATACTTCAGCTTTTTTATCTTTGACAAATAAAATGATTATAATTCCGATTATCGCAGGTATCAGTGAATATAAAAATATCCTTTTATAATCGCTGTCATTCCGGCTTAAAATAATAAATGCAAGAAGTATTCCAGCGGCTGTCCCTAATAAATCCAGCCCTTTGTGAAGACCGTAGGCTTTTCCCAGCTGCGATTTATCCGAAGATTCCGCGATTAGTGCGTCCCTTGGCGCCGTTCTAATTCCTTTGCCGAAACGGTCGACTATTCTAGCCAGTAAAACGCCCATCCATGTTGCAGATAACAAAATGATAACTTTATTTAACACCGAAGCCGAGTATCCGAAAAACGCAAGGCGTTTTTTATTTCCGTATTTATCAGCGAAAATACCGGAAAATAATTTAATAACGCTTGCCAAGCTTTCTGCAATACCTTCGATAACTCCGATTATCGTAGGCGTTGCTCCCATTATGGTAGATAAATACAAAGGAAGAATGGGGTAAACCATTTCTGTGCTAATATCCGTAAAAAAACTTACAAGCCCCAATAAAATAATATTGGAAGCGATAAAAGTTTTTTTATTTTTTTGATCGTCCTGCAGAATTGTGTTCATTTTTTATAAACAATTTTCTTCGAATACATCCATTATTATAGCCTTTGAATGATTCTCAGGTTTTACAAGGACTTTTATTTCATAACCTTTTCCAAGATTGGCAGTCGCTTTCGTTGTGTGTATTGCCAATTTTCCGCGGTGTTCCTGCCCTTCAATTGTATAATTAAACATTATTCTGCCCCTGTCACGCCAATACATCAAATCCGTAATTACGCCCTTTACTTCAATTCCGTTTACAAAATAACTTTTTATAACGCTGATTCTGCAAATAAAACCTATAAGACCGATTATAGCGAGACTGCCAAAAATACAATAATGTAAAAATCTTTCATCCACAGGGATATAAACTAAATCAAATCTCTTCCCGGAAATGAAATAGCCGACAAAATAAATCTCCGCCGTGAACAAAGCCATTATTATAAAACATATAAAAAATAATAATGTTGTATAATCACGACTGATAATATTTTTAATGGAATATTTTCGTTCTATCATTTTCATATCCTCCGCGTTTAATCATACACGAAATAAAGATTTTCCACAATTCATTTTTCCAGTAAATATAAATATTCTTTTACATGTATTTCGCGGTTATTCAGGTTTCTGCTGCCTCTGAACGCATTGTATTTTGTTTCCAGCACTTCAAGTTTTCCCATTTTTTCCAGTGTTTCCTTCATTTTTTCGGCTGAGATTAAACCTTCCGAATTAAACGAAATTAACACGTATTTCGCTTTTATATTTTCCGCAAGATATCTAAATGCGTCTAACGCATGATTTCTGCTGTTATAAACAGAACGATTCCAGTTTTCCGGTATGCCGGAAATTTTACTGGTTTTTTCAGGATATTTATAATCAATTATCAAATTTAATAAAAAATAATTTGAACCATAGGGATGCTGATTATAAGGCGGATCAAGATAGGCAATATCAACTTCAGGCAAGGTATTGATAATTTTATTAGAGTCGTCATTGCAAATAATGGTATCACAGTTAAAATTGCTGAATACCGGAAAGGGTAGATTAATATCACCTTTAATTCTCAGCAACGCGTCTTTATTATTGCCGCCGAATTGTCCTATCCCTGTATCTTTATTTTTATAAAAACCTTTAAACACGCCTGAAGTATTCGCGTGTATCGACGCTTCAGACAACAGAGGCGCTAAAAAATATTTTTGTTCGTTTTCAGGCAGCTTGTCTATTAATTTTCTGACAGTATCAATATACATCGCGTTTCTGGTCGTATAAAAAACGCGTTCATCAGGTTTAATATCACTATCATCTTTGGGAGCGTAAAATTCGGAAATAATTCCACCTGATAATTCATTTCTTAATTTAGCGGTTAATTCCAGATAATATTCGCGTAATAAAGAAACATTAATTTCGTTTTCGTTGGATAAATAACATTGATTTGCGATATAAGAATATTTTTCTAAATCATTAACAATTAACAAATCGGAAAACTGCTTGAAATATCTTGCGACAATGCCTGAACCGCTGAATACATCGAACATTTTCAATTTATTTTTATCCAGTTTTTTTTGCACTATTTTAATTCCGTTATTAATAAAGCCGAGCAAAGAACGTTTGTTGCCCAAATAAGTAATAAGCTGCCGTGTCAGATATTCTTTTTTTTCAAATTCCAAAATTTTCATTTACATATTAATTAATTTACACGCTCTGTTTTTCGCTTCAAGTAAAAAACCTTCCGCTGTGTATTTATCAATAACGCCGCTGTATTGAGCGTCAACTTCCAAAGATAAAGAGCCTTTGTAGTTTAATTCTTTAATTTTTTTAATTATTTTTTCCCATTGTACAGTGCCGCTAAAAGGAAACTTATGCTGATCTCCGGTGCCGTCATTGTCATGCAAATGCAAAGCGGTAAGTTTATCGCCGTATTTTGAAAGATAATCAACGCCCGGAGTAAAACAATTTTCATGTCCGCAGTCATAACAAAATTTTAACTTATCAGATTCAATATTGGAAAAAAGAAAATCAAGATACTCGCATTTTCTTACGTTTTCGAGAGCAATCATAATACCGTTTTTTTCCGCTTTATCAACAAGCTTTTTGAATCTGTTAAGCCCTGTCTGTCCGAAAGGAGGAGTAACCACGCCGCTTGTAAGATGCACTACAGCCGCAGGGATTTCAAATTTTTTACAATCGTCGATGTATGAAAAATATTTTTTGAGTATTTCTTCTCCATCAGGCGTATCTTCCCAAATCGAATTAATTCCCGTAAAAGAAAAGTGCGCATTTTCAATTTTTAAACCGTACTTTCTGATTATATCCGGTTTTGTTTCGCTTGTTTCATTTCCTTCTTTGGAGCCTTCGCCCCACCATGTCATAACAGATTGAAAGCCGGCGTCCTTAATCAATTTTATTCTTTCTTCATGCGGCAGCTTATATCCAAACCACGAACAAATGCCTAAATTTGTATTCATAAATATTAATATTTTCCTTTAAGTTAATATTATATTCTATTGCATATTAAGTATACCACTGTAAGCAATTGCCACCTATACCGGTGGAGACTATCATTTTTTTTTGTTACAATAATGTTATGTGCGCCAATGAATATCCTTCCTATCTCGCTCCTTTGAATTCCGGGCAAAGACAGGCTGTTCTGCACACAGGTAAACCGCTTTTGATTCTTGCTGGCGCGGGATCGGGAAAAACAAGAGTTATAACTACTAAGATTGCATGGCTCATCAGAGAAAAGGGAGTGGATCCGCGATCAATTTTAGCGGTTACTTTTACAAATAAAGCGGCGAAAGAAATGGCGGAACGCGCGAAACAAATTGATGAACGCGCGGGAGACGCGATGCTGCGCACTTTTCACTCTTTCGGCGCATGGTTTCTGCGGCGTAACGGCGGTCTTGCCGGATTAAACTCCAACTTTGTAATTTATGATGACGATGATGTTGTTTCACTTCTCGCCTCGTTATTGGAAAATACGCCGAGAGCGGAAGTCAAACATTATGCGTATAATATTTCAAGAGCGAAAGATTATTTTTTAACTCCTGACGATCCTGAACTTGCGATAATCGATCATCATAAAAAATTCCGCGATATTTACAAACGCTACGAAGAACGCATGGCACAAATTGGTAATGTAGATTTCGGCGACTTAATAAAAAAACCTGTGGAGATTCTTCGCAGTCAGAGTGAAGTCGCACGGCGTTTTCATGACAGATTCTCCGTTATAATGGTAGACGAATATCAGGACGCGAATGTGGCGCAATTTCGCCTGCTCAAAGAGCTTTGCGGCGCAAATACCTATGTGTGCGTAGTAGGCGATGACGATCAATCAATTTACCGTTTTCGCGGCGCGGAAGTAAAAAATATTTTAGAGTTTCCAGACCGTTTTTCGGGAGCGGATATTATACGCCTTGAGCAAAATTACCGCTCCACTTCGCCGATTTTAAAAGCAGCGTCTTCGGTGGTGGACTGCAACAGCGGCAGACTTGGAAAAACTCTGCATGCCGAGAAAGGAGACGGTCCTCTTCCTTCCCTTTTCACTTTGCGCGATCAAAATGAAGAAGCCGCTTTCTGCGCAGAAAAAATTAAAACCTCGGTAATGAAAAAGGAAACAAAATGGTCTGACTGGGCGATTCTCTACCGCACAAACGCGCAATCTCTCGGATTTGAAACATTATTTCTAAAAAAGGGAATACCTTACCGTGTTGTCGGCTCATTGAAATTTTATGAACGCGAAGAAATTAAAGACGCGCTTTCACTGCTTGCGTTTATTGTTAATCCGCGCGACGAAGTTGCTTTCCGCAGAATTGTGAACAAACCGGCAAGAGGCGTAGGCTCCGCGTCAGTCGATAAAATTACAGAAGCGGCGATAGATGACGGTATCGATTTAATTGAAGCAGGAAAAAAAATAGAACTTACAAAAAAAGCGCGAAAAGGATTGGAAGAATTTTACAGAATAATCGAAGAAGCAAAGACAAACTTTCAAAACACAGACGCTTCCTTCTCGCAAAAAAAATCTTCCGAGCCGAAGGTTCAACGCCTTCGTCAATCAAATACTTCGAAGCCGGCGAGGGAAAAAACAAATCAAATTTTAAAATCAGGCGAAGGACTTTCTGTTTGCATTGAAAAACTGCTAATTGAATCAGGCATCGCCGCATATCACGAAGCGCAGGATGAAATAACAGGCAATTCCAAACTCGGCAATTTACAGGAATTATTAAACGCGGCAAGCGAATATTCTAACAGTCAGGAAGGTTTACTGGAGTTTCTTGAAGATATAGAACTTGATCGTTCCATGGCGGAAAATACTGACAAGCAGGGAGACTTACAAAATTCCGTAACGCTTATCACTTTTCATAATACAAAGGGGTTGGAATTCAAACGCGTTATAATGACAGGACTTGAACACGGTATTTTTCCAAGAGAAGACAAAAAAGAAGATGAGCTTGAAGAAGAACGAAGGCTTTTTTATGTCGGCGCGACACGCGCAATGGATGAATTATTTATAACAACATGCGCGGAAAGGCGGATGTACGGAAAAACATCCGCAATGCAGCCTTCAATATTTTTAAATGAAATCGATAAAAGCTGTCTGCAGATTATCGATATGTCTTCAAAAGCAAACGGTTTGATAACATTCGGCAGCCGCGCAGCTTCGGGACGAAGTTTTAATCCGCTGAATCTTCAAACTGCCGCAATTACAGAAGTTGAAAAACGCGCAGGCTGGCGCAGAGGGCAGCGCCTGTTTAACGATGATCACGGTTATGGCGCTGTCATGGAAGTGAGAGACAGCGAAGACGGTCCTCTGGTCCGTGTCCGTTTTGATTCAGGGCATGAGAAACGTTTTTTATCTGAATATCAGGGCAGAGCTTACGAGAAAGTTGATGACACCTAAGCCTGACTTCTCAGGCTGATTAAATTATTTTATTACCTGTGATAAAATAATGAATATGATAATAAAAGATGAATTTTATCTTTTAAATAATATCCCTCATGTTCTTCGCGCCAGAGGTTTTCGTCTCTATTTGTCTAATAACAAGCGTTTACTGGATTTATGGCTCTGCGGCGGCGCGGCGATTTTGGGTCACACTCCGGTGAATCAATTGCGTGAATTAAAAAATACCGCAAGCAGGGGGCTTTACGCGCCCTACCCTCACTTCACGGAGAACCGCTTAATTAAAGCGCTTATAAAACTTTTTCCAAATCATGTTTTTCGCCTTTACGCCGCGCCGCCGAATGAATTGAAAACGGCAAAACTTTGGCGTCCTTACGCTGATCCTGCGGCGCCGTTTGAGGCAAATGATACCTCGTTATTTATTCCCGTGCTGCCGGGTATTCAAACATGGCGCGGCGGATTGCCGTTTGGCTTATGTATAATTGCGGCTCAAAGCGAAGAAGCGCTTTCCAATCTGCCGCCAAGTGACAGGCTTTCACCGGTCTTACTTTCAGCGGCGGCGCGGGGTATCCATGACATACTTGCCGCGCCGCAGAGGGGGAAACCTCATTTTCCCAAAACCGCCAAAGCCTTAAAAACAAGCGTCTGGCTTCGCAGAGGGATTTATCTTACTTTAAAGGAAACGCCTTCTGAAACGGAATGGGAAACGTTTTTTAATAAATTTCTGGAAGCCGGTTTTTTACTGCCCCCAACGCCATTTTATCCGCTCATCCTTCCCGGCGAAATGTCGGACGGCGAGGATTCTAAACTGGCTTCAGTGTTGTAGGTTTTTATCGCCTGTAATTAAATTATTAATTATAAAGTCATAAACAGGTATATGGGAATTATTAACATATTGGTATATAATATTAAGAACGAGGGGAACAGATGGAACATTATAAAAATCACGAAAAAAAGAAAGCAATTTCATTAATAGAAAAGGGATGGTTTAACAACGATCCCGGCGATGGAAAATTTGTTGATCATAATCATAAATATGTTTTGCAAAACAGTGATAATAATTTTTTTCTGCCAATCGTGAAGAATGTAAAAGATTATTTTAAATTCAATGACATCCATTGGTGGAGGGGAGTTGAGCCGACCGGACATACAATGTCATCGCAGATATCCTGCTTAAACCATTTATTTCATTTAAGACATGATAAAGAAGCGGTATTGGCAATTTTATCTTCTTTTTCAAGTTGTTTTACAGATGTCATTCAAATAATTACGGATAAATTCGCGCCTTCGTATATCTCATTTGAACAAGTCAGCGATAATGATTTATTAAATGAAGGGCATCCGACAAGAGGATCGATGTGTACTTCTATTGACGCGTGTATTCATGCCATACATAGAAATGGCACAAAATGGATTATTGCAATTGCATGGAGATACGCGGAATCTTATGATGACACCGATAAAAGCAGCGGAACAACGGGAGAAGTCAGACGAAAAAGATACGATGAATTAATATTCAAATCATCACAGTTAATATATGATAAATTAACAGACAGTAAAAATTGTTATTATTACGAGCCGTTTTATCAATTAATGCGCCAGACATTATGGGCGGAACAAATGATAAATCATAATGACACGGAAACAATATCGGCTGATAATTATATGCATATAAACGTAATTCCATATAAAAACATCGACCTATTGGAAAGAAGATACTCATGCAGTAAGAATGATATGCCTACAACATGGAGGAACTGCCTTTCAGATCAAAGTAAATATAAAATTATTTCGCCGGAAATACTTTTAAGCAATCTTGGTTATAAATATCATAATCTGAAACAATATCTTTCAACTCGGTATTGGAGCGATTAAAAAATAAAATGATGAAAAAACAGTAAAAAGAATTATGTTTAAAAAATTCATTAAATATGTAGGTAATAATTTTAGAAATCCTAACGGAATAGGCGGGAAAATAACCACTAAAATAATGAATATTATGAATCAAAGGCAGTATAAAGCAGTATTGGATAATATAAATTTAAAAGATAATGATGTTATATTGGATATAGGATTTGGAAACGGATATTTAATAAATAAATTATTAAAAAAGAATAAAAATATAAAAATATTTGGAATAGATATATCAAAAGATATGGTAAATATTGTTTCAAAAAAATATAACCAATATATTGATAATAATTGTCTAACATTATTATTAGAAAATATAAATAATAAAACAACATTTGAAAATGAAATGTTTGATGTAATATATACGGTAAATACAATATATTTTTGGGATGATATACAAATATGTTTTTCAGAAATCAAAAGAATATTAAAACCTAATGGAATATTTATAAACGCAATATACACAAAAAAACAATTAGACAAAACGAAATTCTCAGGAAATGGATTTAATAAATATTCAAAAGAAGAAATAGTAAAAATAACAGAAGAAAATGGAATGACAATAAAGAAAATAATTAAAATAAAGGAGAATATATCATATTGCATAATATCTGAATATGTAAATTAAATTGTAGTTTGACTTAATCCTGCAAATAACAAACAATTAACGCTAAGTTACAGAGTAACTTAAGCTGCTATCGCAGCATTTATAAGTGCTGTTCATACCATTGATGTTAGAAAAAACAAGCGCAAACCTTGGTTCAAAGACTGCTTTTTCAAAGGTTTTTTCCAAAATTAACCGAGTTTTAGAAAAAACTCTCTATAAAATAGTAATTTTGCAATATTTACTATTATGGTTTATACTTAGAAAAATATGTTATTACACCATTATGCGGTGTATTCGACATACGCCGCGGCAAAAAAAGGAGCTATTATGTCAGTAAATTCGTCTGAAAAGAAAGTAGCCAATCCCGGTCCTCTTGGGCTTTTAGGTTTTGGCATGACGACCGTTTTATTAAATCTTCACAATTCCGGAATCATCGAACTCTCTATTGTTATCGTTGCCATGGGTTTTGCTCTTGGCGGAACGGCGCAGATTATTGCCGGAATCAGCGAACTTCGTGTAGGTAATACTTTTGGAGGAACAGCGTTTACAGCTTATGGCTTCTTCTGGTGGTCGTTATGTCTTATATGGATTAATCCTTTCGGCGTTAATCCCGCGGACAATATTTCCATGGGTTTTTATCTTGCCTTATGGGGCGTTTTTACCTTCTTTATGTTTTTAGGGACGCTGTCGCATAATATGATTACAAGGACAGTCTTTTTATCATTAGCGGTTTTATTTTTCCTTCTCTCAATCGGCGATTTTACCGAAAACCGTCACATAACAAGAATCGCAGGTTGTGTGGGAATATTCTGCGGATTATCGGCAATCTATTCAGCCATGGCTCAGGTAGTAAACGGAGAACATGGAAGGAAAATTTTCCCAACATGAGCCGCGTTTAATAATTTTTGAAATAAACAATAGATTATTTAAAATTGATATACCCATCAATATCAAATAATCTATTGACAAAAATTTACAATTATTGTAATGTATATAAAGTTGAAATAAACAAAAATCTAAATAATAGGAGGATATTTTATGTACAGAAATGAAACACTCGAAGGAACTTCAGGTTCAAAGGTCGTATATCGTGGGCATTCCTCCTACGTCTTTTCATAAACCTTCCAAGTAACAGAAAAGAATAATCAGGATTTCTCACCAAAATATACGGTATCTCAATCCGATCCGTCGTAAATTTTAAAATTTACAGGAGAAAGGCATGAAATATTGTTTCATGCCTGATTTAATTGCGTAATAAAATGCGCTTAAAAGAGGTTATTTATGTCTATTAATAATATTAAATATAATGCTAAAGGCGCGGATATCATCCCATCCGCGCAGATTGAAGAGCTTTTTTCTCAGTGCCGCTTAAGAAAATGCAGCCACAAAAACGAATCAGGCTGCGCGGTTATTGCCGCACTCGAAGAAGGAAGCCTGTCTGCATCTCAATGGAAAAATTATCAATCCAAAAACATGGAAAATAATTTTTTACATAAAAGCAATGCTTCTCAAAAACAAAATGAAGCATTTCGTAAGACAATTACAATGCATTATCGGGCTATGAAGAAAATTTAATGATGATGGAAAATGATCAAAAAAGTTCATTTAAGAATCTGTTTACTATATACTTTTTAAGTATACAAACCAGGAGGCAGCATGCTCAAGCCATACGATTTACTTGAGAATGTATTAATTGACATAGAAAAAGGCTTAAAAGAAAGCATAAACCCGGCTGTTATCGCGGATAACTACTCATTGTCGGAAGGACATTTACGGCGATTGTTCAAATTTGCTTTTAAACAGAATATAGCCGGATATATCCGCTCGCGGAAACTATCGGCAAGCCTTGATGATTTATTAAATACTGATACAAATGTTCTGGATATAGCTTTCAATTACGGGTACAGCTATGAACAGACCTATATCAGAGCATTCAAGGAGGAATTCGGTTTATTGCCGGGGAAACTGAGAAAAACAAAACAGATCGTAAAAATTAAGCCTCCTCTGCACATATTTGACGAGAATAAGCTGAAAGAAGGCGTCATTTTCAATCCCGAAATAGTGATGGTTCCGGAATTTTTTATAGCGGGTAACAGCCAAATAATACCGTTTGATAAATCTTTGACTTTAGCTCCCAAAGCCGCAATCGAATTTTGGGAAAATGACAAGAAACATATAAAAGGCGCAAATCCCAATGTGTTTATCGGACTGACATGCAACATTAATCAGGAAGAAAAATATTCCGAATACATTACATCCGTGCAAGTTAAAAATTTCAATAATGTTCCCAAAGCATACCGCAAATATACTTTCAACAGTTGTTTATGCGCAAGATTCCGGTATATAGGACAGCATCATTACTATAATATTAACAGACGCATAGCGGGAGAGATGTATAACGTTATCGGGAAATACGTCAATAACAAACATCAAAAATACACTTTATTAAATGATAAGGTTTATTTTGAAAAAATAGACATTAATAATTATGACGGAAAATATTGTCAGTTGGAATGGTTTACGCCGGTTGTGGAAAAAAAATAAAAATTATGGCAAAGACCCTTCGTTATCCATAAAATTAAAACACCTGTAAAATCCACAAGAAAAACCGATCGTTTCTAGTTGATATTATCAAATAACACCGCTTGCCGTTTTTTGATGATATCAATTATAGAATCATAAACACCGGATTTAAAATCTCCGTTATTCAATTCATTTTTTAATGATTCGGCGATTTTAATAATATTAACAAATTGCGATTTAACCAGACGCATTGTATTTTTCGCGTTTAATCCCATTTGATCAAAAAGAGCGATAAAATCTTTTGCTCCAACAGCGTCATATTTACCCTTGCCGTTAATCAGCATAGCAATATAATGATCTACCAGTTTTTCGGGATACAATTCAATAGACAGCAAATCATAAAAAGGCGCGAGTTTAATTCCCGATTCAGCATGCAGCAGAGAAATATTTTTAGCGTGAGCGTCTGTATTGCCGATAAGATAATTAAAAATAATCCATTCAATAAAACGTCTTATATCCAGTATATAATTTTTAGAGCATTCTTCTATAATTTTACTGCAATCTTTAATACCGGGACCGCCGCCGTTTTGATATTTTTTATCAGAAACAATTCCTATCGCCTGACAAAAATCTTCCTGATGAATGCGGTAAACAAATCCGTTTTCCATATATCTGTCGAATCTTTCAATTTCCAGATAAGGACGCCCTTCGGTTTCTTTTAACTCAATATTAGGAGTATCAGGAAAAAATGACCGCGCCAATTTCATGCAAAAAAATTCATTTTCAAGCAAATCGGAAAAGCGCTTATTGGTTATTTTAATAATATGCGTAGTAGGATGTTTATCATCGGATCTGTAATATTGATTATTAAGTTTATAAACGGCAAATTTTGACTGCGCTCCTGCAAGCGAAAGACGCGGCGGATTTTCAAGACTGGTAAGCAGCGGATCTTCAGGCAGTCTGTCTATTATCTGCGCAATCTTGGCGGAATTGATTTCATGTAACAATTCATTTTCATTATTAACATAATTTGATTTATATAATGATACCGCGCCGGCGCAGTCGCCGCCGAATCTGTCAAGAATCGAATAAACTTTATTGCCGGAAACATGTTCTTTAGCAAGTATCTCGAATGCTTCGCCTTCGGGAATCAGGTTTTCAAAAAAAGGGAAAATATAGGGGTGGGAATAATTTTCTTCTCTTACAGGCAAACGAACAGATAATATTCTTTCATTTTCATTGTCATATTGAAATGAAAGCTGCAAATCGTCATCTTCGCTTAATACTCCGATTATTTTTCCGCAAAGATAAACATTTAACTCACGGCTCATTTATATTTCCTTGTCCGCCTGATATTTCAATTTTTAAGCCGAGAATCTTTGCCACCTGTAATGCCTTTTCAAGATAAACAGAAGGTTTACCGTTTTCAAGATCGCTAATAAACCGTACGCCGGTATCGGCTATAGCCGCCAAGTGTAATTGAGAAATATTTAATTTTTTTCGCTGTGTTTTTATAGTCATACCGAAGGTTTTTGCGTCAATTAAATCCATTAATATTCCCTATCGGTAATATTAATGGAATTTCCCCGGGAATTCAAGGAATTTCAGCAAAATATTACCGATCGGGAATATTTCGGGAATTTCCCCGGGAATTCAAGGAATTTTCGCAAAATATTACCGATCGGGAATATTTTGCGCCCTTCTCCCAACCCTTGAATTTCTTCAAAAAATCCACCATACTTATACCACATGAACAAGTATATCTTCGTTTCCGGCGGCGTTTGTTCCAGTTTGGGGAAGGGAGTTGCGGCATCTTCAATCGGAGCGCTGCTTGAAAGCAGGGGTTTGAATGTCCGCATGGTTAAATGCGACCCATATATAAACGTAAATGCCGGTTCCATGAGCACTTACGTTCACGGCGAAGTCTATGTAACCGATGATGGAGCGCAAACCGACCTGGATTTGGGAAATTACGCGCGTTTTACCAAGGGAAGACTGAGACAGGCAAACTCAATTACAACAGGACAGGTCTATAACTCGGTAATCCGCAAAGAACAGGAAGGAAAATACGATGGAAAATGCGTTCAAGTAATTCCGCATATAACCGACGAAATAAAAAGCCGTATCCTTGCAGTCGCAAAAGAAGATAATGACACCGACATAGTAATAGTGGAAATCGGCGGCACTGTAGGCGATATCGAGTCTGTTCCCTATCTTGAAGTAGCGCGCCAGATGATCCACGAACATGGAAGATCAAATGCGATTTCCGTACATCTTACCTTGATCCCCGAAGTCGCAGGCGGCGAGTTAAAAACAAAACCCACGCAGCATTCCGTAAAATCGATGCAGGAAATGGGAATCCAGCCTGACATACTTATATGCCGATCTCCGGTAATGCTTGATGAACCTACCTGTGAAAAAATAGCGCAGTTTACAAATGTAGATTTAGACGCGGTTTTTACTTCACCTAACATTGATACGACTATCTATCAGATACCGATTATTTTCAATGAACAAAAACTGGATCAGGTAATTCTGAGAAAAATGGGAGTTGAAAGCCGCCATTCCGATATGCGCTCATGGCTTTCCGTGATGGATCGTTTTAACAAACGGAAAGGAAAAGTGCGCGTCGGCGTTGTCGGCGAATACATGGAAATACACGACACTTACACATCTCTTTACGAAGCGCTTTTTCACGCAAGCCTTGAATGCGGCATAGAAGTTGAGTATATAAAAATCGAAGCGTCCGATTTGGATAAAACAGACGACGTAAACACTATATTAAAAGACGTGGACGGCATTTTAGTTCCCGGCGGCGGCGGAGAGCTGGGTATCAACGGTATGGTGAAGGCAGCCGAATGGGCAAGAACAAATAAAAAACCGTATCTCGGCATCTGCCTTGGGATGCACATAATGGCGATTGAATGGGCGCGTAATGTTCTAAACTGGAAAGACGCCGATTCAGCCGAGTTTGCCCCGGACACAAAACATCCTGTTATCAGTTTAAGCGACGGCGGAACAATGCGGCTTGGCGCAGGCGAAACCGTAAACGAAGACGGCACGCACATCATGGCGGCATACGGCGAAAAAAATATAACCGAACGCCATCGCCATCGTTATGAATTTTCAAATCAATACCGGGATGAAATGTTAAAATCAGGTTTAAAACTTGCCGCTTTTACGCCAAGCGGAAAATTAGTAGATTGTATTGAATGGTCAAATCATCCATGGGGTGTCGCCGTACAATTCAATCCCGAGTTTAAATCAAAACCGACAGCTCCAACGCCTCTCGTAAGAGATTTCATTAACGCTGTTAAGAAGGGTAAATGAAAATAAATAAAAACTCCGCGCGCGGAGTTGTTTACAGATTTATTTTTCTCTTTTCAATCGCGCTCATGTCAGCGGGTTGTACCTTCGATTACGGAGATGCCGCGTCTTCGGATAATAATTTACCCGATCTGGTAATGGAAAATGTTGATTATGTGCGGGTACGATCCGCAGATCCCATAGCGAGATTTCAGGCGGAACGAGCCGAACGCTACGAAAAACAAGGATTAATGAAACTGCAGAATTTTTACTTTGAACAATACGGCGAGCGCGGCAGGGAAATAAACGCGTCGGGGCGCGGCGGAAATGCCGAAGCTGTGATTGAATCAGGCGATATTTCCATGACAAAAGGCGTCAGGCTGGAAGTCGAATCGGAAGATATAATACTGGAAACAGAAAATCTTGATTGGAAAGATGAACAACGTCTGCTCCATACGAAACCTGACGACGAAGTGGTTGTTTATAAAGAAGACGGAACCCGTTTTACGGGAATAGGTCTTACTGCGGACGCGCGCAGGCGGACATTTGAATTCGAAAGCTATGTGACAGGCAAATATATCTATAACGATGAAGACGAACAGGAAAGCGCGGCATTGCAAGACGAGGACGAGTAAAATGAACAGATATTTTCTGTTAATAAATTTTTTCTTGTTATTGATAACTCCCCTCTCTCTGTCTGCCGACACCTTCACTTTTAAAGCTGACAGAATGTCAGGTTCAAGAGCGCTTGGACGCGAGACAACGATATTAATCGGAAACGCGGAAGTAAGATCAGACAATCTTTTACTGCGGGCAGACAGAATCGAAATTCAAGGCGATGATAATCAATTTATAAACTGCACAGGAAATGTATGGGGACACGAAGAAGATAAAAATATTTTGTTTCACACGGACAAACTCCGTTACGACCGAAAATTAAAAATCGCGCGGCTGGAAGGAAATTCCACTCTTGAAGACAGAGACAGAGAAATCGTAGCAAGAGGGCGTTTTATCGAATATGACGATCAAAACGAGGTTACAGTTTTGCAAATTTCTGTGCGTTTATTCAAAGACGACATGGTCTGCCGCTCGGAATACGCAGTTTATAACCGTAATGACAGATTACTGGATCTGTCCGGCTTCCCAATTGTATATAAAAGCGACGACGAATTCCGCGCGGACAAAATCCGCGTAGATTTAGACACAGACGACGTCATTATGGAAGGCACGGTGTCTGGAACAATAATGAATTAGCCTTATGGAAGAAAAAAAAATCCAAAACGATGTGCTGGCTGCAGTTATCTCGTCAGCATTAACGTATCATAACTCAACTTCACAGACAGAAAATAAAACAATTACGATTGAGTTCCCGAGAGAAGAAAAAATAATTGCGAAAAAACCGCCTGAAATACACCATCTCGGCGTTTCCAGTTTGCATAAAAGTTTCGGTAAAAAAGCGGTCGTTAAGGGTGTCAGTTTTACAATGAAAAACGGCGAAGTTGCGGGGCTTCTTGGTCCCAATGGAGCCGGTAAAACTACAATCTTTTACATGATCGTGGGTTTTTATCAGCCTACTATGGGTATAGTATTAATGGACGATATCGATATAACACAGAAACCAATGTACCGCAGAGCAAGAATGGGAATCGCCTATCTTCCGCAGGAAGCTTCAATCTTCCGCAAACTAACAGTTGAGCAGAATATTTGGGCAATACTGGAAAGCCGGCAGGATATCGACGACGACGAGAAGGAAGAAAGACTTGAAAGCCTGCTTGAGGAGTTCGGCATAGGCAGAATAAGATCGCAGTTTGGTTATACCCTCTCAGGCGGGGAACGCCGCCGCACCGAAATCGCCCGCGCGCTTGCCACTTCCCCGAAATTCCTGCTTTTGGACGAGCCCTTTGCCGGAATCGATCCAATCGCAGTCTATGAAATCAAGCAAATAATCCGCCAGCTCGCCAACAAAGGCATAGGCGTCCTTATAACCGACCACAATGTCCGCGACACCCTCGAAATAACCAATGAAGCCTTCATTATCGCCGATGGTCAAATTTTCGCACGGGGAGACAAGGACGTTATACTCAACAATGAGATGGTACGCAAGGTCTATTTAGGCAGCGAATTCAGGATGTAAACCGAAATTGGCAATTAAACGTTGTTTTATCGTTAGTAGTTACCAACATCTTTTTTGCATCCAAAAGCGTTAAATATTTTTATTCCAAAAATTCCTTGAATTTTTCCAATTGTTTTTCATTCAAGCTGACAACGCGTTTATATAACTCCGCGCTGATTGCCGCTGCCGATTTTAATTCTTCAAGCATTTCAGGAGTGATATCAAATACTAATACTTCATAATGATAACTTCTGTCATGAGGGAGATTTTGACGAATCGGTTCATTATCTTTTAATGTATATATTTTATCATCAATTTTAATCCTGATACTATTGGCAAATATCCACTTGTATCCATGGACTTCCGCCTGAAATGCATATTTAATAATATTTCCGTCCATACGATATCGTCCGATTTTTAATCCCATATCAGCCATATCAGTTATTTTTGGAGCGACCGGAAAAACAACGAACGATTCGGCTATTACTGTTCCTTCTAATCTTTCATAAGACTGTTTGTCAGATTGACCAAAAGCCATAATTCCCATTGAAGGATTAACTGATATACAGCCTGCAAAAACGTTACTTAAAATGAATAAACACAAAAATTTAATTTTCATATCGAACCATCTTTATCTGTGTATATGAACACCTACTGTAATGCCGGTATCCGTTATAACTCCGGCTTCATTACCAAGCCATCCTTTTCCCATCTTGAAAAAACAAATCACCGCACTAATTATAGGATATGAATATTCATAATGCATTAAAATAATAGCAATTGTATAATTTTTATAATATTTGTTTGATATTAATAATTGTCTCACATTTGGTAAACTTGCACTTATCCCGGCGGTTTATACGATATTGTCCTGCATTTAACTCCGGCAGAACATCGTAAACCGCTATAATCTACCAAAAACATTGAATTTTCGTATTTTTTAATAGTTTTTCTTGACATCTGCCTAAAATTAGTCTATTCTTATAAAGAATTTGAATATTCTTCGGTAAGGGGTGAAGCGATGACTTCGTGGATATGGTACATTATCCTCCCTCTTGCCGGGTTAACCTTAGGCTGGATAATTAGATGGCTATATGCCAGATTTCAACTTACGGCATCTGAGCAATTTGCAGAGCGTATAAAGACTGACGCTATAAAAGAGGCGGAAGCAAAGAAGAAAGAGATTCTTCTTGAAGCGAAAGAACAGGTAATCCGTGAAAGGAACCAGCAGGAAAGAGAGACCCGGGAACGCAGGGCTGAGTTACAGCGGTATGAACGCCGTGTTGTAGTAAAAGAAGAGGCGATAGATAAAAAAACCGCTCAAATTGAGCGGACTGAGCAAGTTTTTGTCGAAAAAGAAAAGGTATTTCAAGCTCGTGAGGACGCGCTTTCCAAAGAGGAACAGCGGTACCGCGCCGAGCTTGAACGCATATCGGGATTAACTTCCGATGAAGCCAAAGCTTTAATAATTCAAGACCTTGAAAATGAGGCAAAACACGACGCTCAATCGCTGGTAAACAAAATCGAGCAGGAAGCTAATGTCGCGGCGGAAAAAAGAGCCCGCGACATCCTTGTAACAACAATTCAACGGCTGGCAACCGAAGTCACGGGCGATGTAACGGTAACCACCGTTACCCTGCCCAACGATGAAATGAAAGGGCGGATTATCGGACGCGAAGGACGAAACATCCGCACCTTGGAAACCTTAACAGGCGCGGACATCATAATCGATGATACGCCCGAAGCTGTGGTTATCTCCTGCTTCGATCCTGTCCGCCGCGAAATAGCGAAAATCGCCCTTGAAAGACTCATTCTTGACGGGCGAATTCATCCGGCGCGGATTGAAGAAATCGTTATCAAGGTCAGCAAGGACATTTCGCAGAAAATCTTTGAAGAAGGCGAAAAAGTCCTCTTTGACATGGGCATTCACAATATTAAACAAGACGCTGTCCGCGCGCTTGGGCGGCTTTATTTTCGCACCAGCTACGGTCAGAACGTACTGCACCATTCAAAAGAAGTGGCGGTTATCGCCGGTATGCTGGCTGCCGAAGTCGGCTGCAACCGCGACATCGCCAAACGCGCCGCGCTTTTACACGATATTGGAAAAGGAACGGAATCCGATTCCGATCTTAACCACGCCGAAATCGGCATGGATATGGCGCGCAAAATGGGTGAAGACCCGCGGATCATTAACGCAATCGGCAGCCATCACAATGACATTGAGCCGACCTGCCTTGAAGCGGTGCTGGTGCAAATCGCGGATGCGATTTCCGCCGCTCGTCCCGGCGCGCGCAAAGAGACATTAGACAATTATATGAAGCGCCTTGAAAACCTTGAAAATATCGCGACAGGCTTTACAGGCGTTGATAAATCCTTCGCAATTCAGGCAGGGCGCGAACTGCGAATTCTTGTCAACAATGAAGCTGTTAACGACGAGCAAACCAGAGAGCTGGCAAAAGAAATTGCCAAGAAGATTGAAAACGATCTTCGCTATCCGGGACGCATCAAAGTAACAATGATTCGAGAAACGCGGATAACCGAGTACGCAAGATAATCAAAACGCCGGATGAAAGTCCGGCGTTTTTTTAACAGCGAAAACAATTTATAAATATTTTCTTAATTTATTAATTACAGTGTCGATATTAATCGGCTTGCCAATATGATCGTTCATTCCGGCGGCAAGGCAATTTTCTATATCTTCTTTAAATACGTTAGCTGTCATTGCGATAATTGGAATTTTTTCGTCAAAGGCGCGTATCCGCCGCGTCGCTTCAAGACCGTCCATTTCCGGCATTTGCATATCCATAAAAATAATATCGTAAGCGCCGACAATTGACGCTTTTTCCAACGCTTCTCTGCCGTTTTCCGCAACTTCAATAATCAATCCTGTTTCATCCAGAAGAGAAATTATTATTTCACGGTTGATTTCAATATCTTCCGCGATTAAAAGTTTTTTTCCGGTAAACTTACTGAACTTGTTTTTTTCCGAGCCATCTTTATTATCAGAAGTTTTATTGGACGGCGAATAATCATAATTGATCTTCAATATTACATTGAAAATAAAAGTTGAACCCTTTCCAAGTTCCGATTGAATTGAAATGCCGCCGCCCATCAATTCGACAATGCGCCTTGAAATGGCAAGCCCAAGCCCTGTGCCTCCGTACTTGCGCGTTGTACCGTTTTCAGCCTGTTCAAATACATGGAATATTTTTTCCTGCTGTTCGGGAGAAATCCCGATACCGCTGTCCGAAACTTCAAAACGCAGATTACAATATCTTTCATCTTTATCAATTAAAAATACGCTGACGTTTATATTGCCGTCTTCGGGCGTAAATTTCGCCGCGTTAGAAAGCAGATTTACAAGCACCTGAGTAAGCCGTTGATCATCGCCCAGATAAAACAGCGGGATATTTTCGTCCATCTTCATGGAGAAATTATGTTGTTTTTCATCCATACGCAAACGAACAAAAGAAACCGCTTTTTGCAGCAAGCTTCTCAATTCAATATGAACTTCCGAAAGCTCGAGCTTGTTCGCTTCAATTTTTGACATATCAAGAATATCATTAATTATTCCAAGCAAATGGGTAGAAGATTCTTCTACTTTGTTAAGCGCGTACAGCCTGCGTTCATCGTCTGTGGCTTTTTTCGCGATTGTCGTCATGCCGATAATCGCGTTCATGGGAGTACGCATTTCATGGCTCATATTGGAAAGGAACTCGCCTTTCGCGCGGCTTGCGAATTCCGCCTTTTCTTTTGCTTTTATTAACTCCGCTTCCAGAGCGCGTTTATCCGTCAGGTCTACGCAAATCGCGGCAACCATTCCGTCTTTTAAAAGGAAACTTGTTACTTCCGATATGCGTATCTGTCCGTTTTTACAATATATTTTTACTTCATGCTTAACCGTTTTATTACGGACTGTATTTGGAATATAAATATTTTTAACATCATCAAGGGTTTTGTCATCTAAAATTAAACCGAAGCCGCCTTCAAGGAGTTCTGATTCCGAATATCCCGTAATGATGGAAGCGGCAGGATTTGCGTAAGCGCATTTACCGTTGCTGTCGGAGTAAAAAATCATTATGGGAGAATTTTCCACGATAGACGTTCTTCTGCTCATCGCTTCACGTTCAAAAACCCCAGATAAGGTGCTTGCGAAAAGAGTAACAAGGCTTATCTCGCTGTCGCTCCATTTTTGCGCGGCTCCTTCGCGCGCAAAATCCAATGCGCCTATCATTTCGTTCTTAACAAATATAGGCGTGGTTATGTAATTTTGAAAATGTAACCTGTAAGGTTTCATTGCCCTGTTTATTACAGGATCATCGGATGACAAGCACGAACTTTTACCGCTTCCGGGTTTCAGGCTTTTAATAATTGAAAGCATAGGTTCTTTCAAAGACATACCGGTACCGATACGCGATTGTATATCGAGTGTCGGATTCATCCACTCGTTAGTGCACAGAAGCGTAAGATCATCATCCAGCAGCCTGAAATAAAGCATTTGCGAAATATTCATGAACTCGCCGACCATCTGCATCGTTTTTGTAATTAAATTGTCCGGGCTTGTATCGGTTAAAAAACTCCGCGATATTTTTGCCATTAATAAATGCTGGTTTAACTGCTTATCGGCAAGATCGGAATATTTTCTTTTAGCTCTGCCGGAAAAAATAAAAAATGCCGAAATCGCTATAAGTCCGATTATACCGGCAACTATAATCAATATATTCATTAAACGCTGACTTACAAGAGTAAATTCGATATCCGCTCCGGTAAACAACATTCCGATTACTTCTTTGTCAACAATAAGCGGCGAATAGCAGACACCATACATTTTTTTGCCTAATTTAATTTGCCCAAGATATTCTTTCTGCTGAACCATAACTGTCTCTGATACAAAATCCGGCGCTCTTACGCCGACTAATCTTTCGCCGTTTTCGCTGATGAGAGTTGTGGAAATGCGTTCGTTTTTGAGGAAAATCGAAGCCTCGCATCCGGTTTGTTCTTTAAAAATATCGATATATTCGCTTTTTGTTAAATCGTAGCAAAGATTGACTATTCCGATTAATTTATCGCCGTCATAGACAGGAGCGCTCGCGTAAATTGAAAGCGGCGAATTAACAGTGTCTATGCCTTCTATTGAAGTCGCGCTTTTGCCTGTTCGAATAACCTGCGAAACCGCTTTAAACCCGGAAAGATCATCCCCTCTTGTATCATTATGCGATCTTGCAAGCACAATGCCGCGCTCATCACAGAGGCTGGAAAAATCCATTCCCTGCGAGTAATTAATTAAATACCTTCTGAGAGAAGCATGATCGCCTGTTTTAATATAGGTGATTATGGATTCATCGCTGGATATAACGCCTGTGCGCATAACCAGCCTTTCTTCAAATTCCTGTAAATAAATAATAAGGCTGACATTCGCCATTTTTACGCGATCAATCGTAAGTTCCGTAATAATGCCGTTTGTCTGATACTGAACAATGGAAATAACTGCGCCAAGAGTTACTATAAATATTAAAACAAGAATAGCATTAATATTTAATTTAAATTTCCTGACTGCAATTTTCATACGGTTTTAACCGTCCAGTTTTACCAGCTTATACTGCCTCTTTCCCAGACCGATTTTCTCGGCATGTTCGATTGTTAAAAGCCCGTTCCTGGATTCTATCCTTTGTATTAAGTCTTTGCCGTCTCTTGCCGCGTAAACAAGATCAACACACGCCTGATCCAAAGCGACAGGGTCCAGAGAGGCAAGAATACCAATATCTGCCATTGTCGGCGCTGCGGGGCTTCCGCTGCAGTCGCAATCAACAGAAAGATGGTTCATAATATTAATATAAAGGTTTTTATTCCTGTTGGCATCAGAAATCGCTTTTGCGGCTTCTGCCATGGATTCCAAAAAATCATTCTGCGCGCCGCCCCACGGTCTTGTTTTACTCTTGCCGCCTGAATGAATCCATGCCTTTCCCGCGGAGGAAGCGTAACCAATTGACATATTTTTCAAAGCGCCGCCAAATCCGCCCATCTGGTGTCCTTTAAAATGGGAAAGCACCACATGAAAATCAAACTCTTTAAAACGCGCACCGACAAAATCTTCTTTCAGATGTTTTCCGCCGATCACAGGAATGCTGATTTCCGTTTTTTCGTCCATTATTACAACGGAAGCGATCGCGGTAAAACCATGTTCCTTCGCAACCTGATAATGAGCGGCAGTGCTTGCGCGCCTTCCGCCATAAACAGTATTGCATTCAACGATAGTTCCTTTTACATGCTGAACAAGATCCTTGATAAGGTCGGGTGAAAGAAAATGCTTGTTACCCGGTTCACCGGTGCTAATTTTCACGGCAACCTTACCGCTTGCCTCACGTCCCAATGCGCGGTAAACAGCCATTAAACCCGCCGGGGTAATGCTGCTTGTCATAAAAACCACGGGCTCATCTGTTTTTGCCTGCTCCTGCACAGGCGCGGCAGGCTGAACCCCGGATCTTGACTGCGCCTGCGCTTCCCGGAAACATCCGGCAAAACACAATACAAAAATACATAAAACCGCAGCGAAAAAAAAGTTAAAAATAAATATTTTTTTCATTTTTTCTCCCCCTTTATTGCACTAAGTATATATCATACAAGTAATTAGTCAAGCATAACTTATTTTTGTAATTCACTGTTGTGTCTTTTTATTAATAAAAAAACCGGCAAATTAATTTACAAATATTTATATAATTTCGCGTAACAGATAAGATTTTTGTTTTTACGGGGATTTAAATGAATATTAAATATAAATGAGAAAAACGAACCCGTCGAAATTCTCGACCGGTTCAAACCTATCTAACAACTAAACCTTCTTCACAATTCTCATTGCAATCTGCGCGGAATGTTTGGAGGCAATCGGTAAAAATTCATTGAAACTCATGGGTGATTCTGTTCCGGCGATGTCTGAGAGGGCGCGTATTACAAGCGCGGGAACGGATAAGAGGCTGCAGCTATGCGCAATGGCGGCGCCTTCCATTTCGACTGCCGCCATGTCAGGGAAAATTTTGCAGACGTTCGCGATACGAGCCGGTTCATGCATAAAAATATCGCCTGAGCCGATTAACCCTCTGCAATGATTAAAATCGGCGGGAAGGATTTTTTCTTGTTTTAATTCGTCGACGGCTTTTTCGGCGACAGTAATATATTTTTCATCTACCGGGAAAATCTGAGGCTGCCCCGGAAGCTGTCCCGGTTTATAATTAAAAGCCGTTACATCAACATCGTGATAAACAAGCCCGGTGGAAATTATCGCATCGCCGAATTTCTGATCTTTTTTTAAGCCGCCTGCGGAGCCTGTGTTAACGACAAAATCGGGCTTAAACCGCTGGATCAAAAGAGCGCAGCCGACAGCGGCGTTCACTTTTCCGATTCCGCAGCGAAGGAGCGTTACATCCTTGCCTTCAATCTTTCCGGTAAAAAATTCAAATACGCCGTTTTTATATGTTTCGTATTTTCCCATAGTTTCGCATAACAAGCTCATTTCGCCTTCCATCGCGCCGATAATACCTATCATAGTTTAACCTCTTACGTTATTGAAAAATATTCGCTGATAGGACGCCGCCATTCATCAGCTTTTTCCTTTACTTCCCACTCGCAAATTTTCTTAATGAAAAAATCCCTTGTGTCGGGAGGATTGTTATAATGAATAACGCCGAAACGCCCGCCGCCAATATAGCAGATGCTGTCATTTGTCTCCAGATGCTCAATCTCCGCTATACGCGCAAGAACACAGTCAAAATGCACAGGTTTCCCCGAATCTCTGTCTGAAATGGCTGACGTAATATCTTTAATCGGTTTTCCGCACCAGGGGCAATCGGGACTTGTAATCGGATTAGCGGGCAGGTCAGGCGCCGTCCATTGAGGGCGCTCGTACATACTCATTTTATTTTTTTCAAATTTTCCGTCGGTGAAAATACTGTCGCCTGAGTTATAGGAATTTTTTTTAATGTGTTTTTGAGAGTCGTCTCTCCTCCCGGAGAAACGCTGTTTGCCGTGCGAGTCCGGTTTGCTGTGAGAGTCTCTGTTTTTACGGTTATTTCCGCCTTTTCCGCCGCTGCTCATTCCTGCCACCTTCTGTAGTGATTTCCATCAGCTCGTTGCTTAAAACAAGAGCCAGTCTTTGAATCGCGGCATGGAGGTAGTTGTCATCATTAATGCGCCGCCTGAGGGTTTCTAATCGCTGAGTATTCAAAGCCTGTTCTAACATCATACACGCTCCATGAAGGCTGACGCAAGATGGGTAATTTGCGTTCCATTAACGAAAATAACATCAAAACGAATCGACATCTTATTATATTTTCGATTTTCTGAGAGGAAATACTTAGCGGTTTTAATAATTTTCCTCTGTTTTCTGATATCGATACCGTATTGAAGGTCTTCAAAGCCGAAGGTATGCCAGTTTTTCACCTCAACAAAAACGATTGTTTCTTTATCAAGGGCGATTAAATCAATTTCACCGGTTTGTCTGCCGGCGATTTTTGAACGGTAATTTTTGGCGATAATTTCCATCCCGGCAGCCTGTAAAACAGATGCTGCTTGCTCTTCTCCGATTTTTCCCGCGGTTTTGGTATTCATATCACTCTGAATATTCTGCCGGATCTATCGCTTCTTTAATGAACAATGTCTTATCTATTAAAAGATCAATCTTGGGCAGATTACCGGCGCCGTGCACTTTGCCTTTGTTATCCATCAGCATCTGAATCACTGGTCTAAGCGGCGCATCAGTGTGTATACTGAGAACCCTCGCAACAGATTTATCGTTAAGACGAACAATTGAACCGATGGGATAAATACCCATAATTTTTGTAAATGCGAAAATTACAGCAGGATCGAAACGGCGGGCGTTATCTGCAAGCAGGTTTTTCAAAGCTTGATACCCAACCATCGAATCCCTGTATGATTTTTTGGTTACCATAGCTTCAAACGCGTCTGCAACGGAAACAATTCTCGCGCCGGTATCAATCGCTTGACCGACAAGACCGTCAGGATAACCCTGCCCGTCCCATCTTTCGTGGTGATGAAGAGCGATCAGGTTTACTTCATGAGGTCCAAACAGTTCCTTGGTAATAATTTTTGACGTATGCAAAGGATGGCTTTTAATCTGTTCAAGTTCAAGTTCCGAAAGCCCGCCTTTTTTTTCGGTAATACCTTTGCTTAATCTGAGCATACCGACATCATGGAGCAAAGCCCCGGAAATAATATTATTAATTTTATGATGAGGGATTTTCAATTCCTGCGCAATTAACGCTGAAAGAATCGCGGTATTTACGGAACTCTTCGCAAGTTCATGACCCGATACTTCGCCGCCAAGAATAAACCCTATAAAACTGTCGCGATTATCATGCAAATCCTGAATCAACTGAACGCTGATATTATCAATTGCGCGCATCGGAACATCAGAACCGGATTTTAAACCCGCAAAAATCGCGTTTAATTTTTCTATCAAGCTCTTATACGCGCGGTAAGGTCCTGAGTTATGCCGAACATCGCCAATCGAAAATTTAATAGTCGCTTTTTTCTCCGAATCAAGAGAGGGAGGAGGCGCATTTCTCTCTTCTTCGGCTTTTTCTTTCGCTTCAATTTCCATGATATCGGAAAAACTTTGCATTATATCTTCAATTCCCGGAAGGTGATCTACATCGACCCCTTCCGCTTCTTCTATCAACTCTTCAGGTTCATCAATTTCATCAGGCACGACAATTTCGCCATCTGTTTTAACATGATCTATTCCAAGCGAAACCAATACATCAATGTCTTTTTGACGAAGCGGGGTCATTTTGCTTACAAGCATACAATCACCTTCTGAAAAAACCGGAGAAGAAAAAATTTGACCGGGCCGAAGATCATCGGTATTTATAACATTCATCTTACATCCTCAGGGTATAGAGCTTCTCCTTTGAATTTCGGCATAAAAAGAGCGGATATCAATAGAATTTCATCCTTAGATTTTCATCCCCGGAATTTGATCAGAGAATAGAAATTTGACGAATTATGATTTATTCGTTTTCGGCGGCAGCCGCGGCGGGCTGTGCGTTCTTTGAACCTTTCTTGATGATAAGTTCTTTAATTTTTGCGCCTTTTCCGATCTTCTCGCGGATATAATACAATTTCGCGCGTCTGACCTTACCGGGGCGGACTACTTCGACTTTAACAATACGAGGCGAATGAAGCGGGAAAACCCTTTCAACGCCCACGCCGTAAGAAATTTTCCGCACAGAGAAGGTTTTTCCAACCTTTGAATTCTTCATGGCAATGACAAGACCTTCGTAGATCTGTACGCGTTCGGTTTTTCCTTCTACGATTTTAAAGTGAACTTTAACTGTATCACCAACCTTAAACTGGTCAAGTTCTGATTTCATTTGAGCGGCTTCGATTGCCTTAATTTCGTTCATCTTTCTCTCCTGTAAGACGGTCTATAATGCCGTTTATTTCTTTATCGAAAAGTCCCTGTTCTCTGCCTCGTTGAATCAAATCCGGTCTTTGCCGCAGGGTTTTTTCGACCCGCTTTTCAAGACGCCAAAGCCGTATCTGCTCGTGGTGCCCCGACAACAGCACTTCAGGGACTTTAATTCTATCAAAAACTTCAGGGCGTGTAAACTGGGGGTACTCTAAAAGTCCCGAAGAAAAACTCTCTTCGTTGAGAGATTGGGCGTTGATTACACTGTCTACCAGCCTGTAGGTTGCGTCGATTACCGCCAGCGCAGCCACTTCGCCTGAGGACAAAATATAATCGCCCACAGATATTTCTTCGTTTACATAAAGGTCGATTACCCGTTGATCTATACCTTCATATCTGCCGCAGATAAGGACTAGCTCCTGTTCGCCGGCAAGTTCTTTGGCTAAATCCTGATTAAAAGGCTTCCCGGAGGGAGAAAGGTAAATTACTTTCTTTTTTTTCGTATCCGGGTTTTCTCCCAAAGCGGCTTTTATCGCTAAACTCAGCGGTTCTGCAAGCATTAACATCCCTGCGCCGCCGCCGTAAGTTGCATCATCGCAGGTTTTATGCTTGTCTGCGGCGAAATCGCGTATATTTATCGATTGATACTCGATTATTCCGCGTTTTATTGCCTTCGCCATGATGGAATTGGCGAAAAAAGCATCGGGGATTTCAGGAAATAGCGTTAAAACCGTGTATTTCATGATGATATTACCTTTTTTCCTCCGCTATTGTTATAAAACAAAATGTTATTCCAGTATCCATAAGTTTTCTAACACTATTTTGCAATTCTCCGGGGATATGTCCGGGAAGAATTCTTTGCGGAGCGGGACAAGGCGGGTTTCGCTGTCTGTCAGCTTGATTTCGACCAGTTCTCCTCCTCCGCCTTCGATTATGTCTGTAATTATGCCTATTTGTTCACCGGAGCCAGAAATTATTTGTAATCCTTTTAAGTCTTCGATGTAAAATTCGCCTTCGGCTAGCGGTGCGGCTTGACTGCGGTCTACAAGGAGTTGGGCGCCGTTTAGGGTTTTGGCAGCTTCGGGGGTATCGATTCCTTTAAAATGAATCAACACATTTGGCGGCGAAGGATTGATCTCTTCAATTTGAAGGAGTTTCTCTTTTCCGTCTTTGGTGACTGTCACCGATTGCAGTTTTAAAAGATGTTCGATTTCTCCTGAAAGCGGACGGACTTTTACAAAGCCTTTAACGCCGAAGGGAGAACCTACTATGCCTACTACAAATTTTTCAGTCAAGGATTTCCAGTACTGTGTGTTTTCCGCTTCTGGCGCTGGCGGCTTGAAGCACTGTCCTGATTGCCTTTGCAATTCGTCCGTGCTTGCCTATTACCTTGCCTATGTCACCTTCCGCTACGCGCAGCTCCAAAATTGTTGACTTTTCACCCTCTACAATATTTACCTGTACCTGACTTGGATCGTCCACAAGAGACTTCGCCAGGTATTCAATTAGATCTTTTTCCATATTTACAACCTTATTAGAATGGCGGGTTACGACGTTCCAAAATTATTTTACGGTTACGTTTTTTTTGTTGAAAAGCCTGCGAACGGTGTCAGAGACAATCGCGCCTTTTTCGAGCCATGCTTTTGCCTTTGCTTCATCAAAAACAATCTGCTTGTCTTCGGCTTCGATGGGGTGGTAGTAGCCAAGTTCTTCGATGGTTTTACCGTCTCTCGGCGCCTGCTTATCAATGACGACAATACGGTAATAAGGTCTTTTCTTTGTTCCAAATCTCTTGAGCCTGATTGTTGCGCTCATAAAAATCCTCCTGCGTTTTCCCGTCCAAACAATGTTTGAAACAGGGTCTGACAATTAGTATATCGCGGCGGCTCAGACAAACCTCGACCGCAAGGGAAGTTTAGAATTTTTTTATTATTTTGTCCAGCTGCTTTACGGTGGTTATAAGGTAAGGTATAATAACCCTAGCAAAGGAGCATATTATGGAAAAAATATCCAGTTTTCAAGTTGATCACCTTAGGTTGAAACCCGGGGCTTATGTTTCACGAAAAGACAAATTTTCGGGCGTTACGATTACAACTTTCGATCTTCGTTTTAAAGAACCGAATAGGGAACCGGTTATGGATCAGCCGGCATTACATACAATTGAACATTTGGCAGCGACCTTTCTGCGTTCACATAAAGACTGGAGTTCGAAAGTTGTGTATTTTGGTCCGATGGGCTGCCGCACGGGTTTTTATTTAATTATGGAAGGAGAATATAATTCCAGAGATATACTGCCGCTGCTTTTGGAGTTGTTTGCGTGGGTAAAGGATTTCAAAGGAGACATTCCCGGCGCAAGCGCGGAAGAATGCGGCAACTGGCGCGACCAAAACATCGAAATGGCAAAATGGGAATGTAACAGGTACGCGGATATTATCAGACCGGGGAAAGAAGGAAATTTTGAATACCCAAGCGTGATGTATTAATATCCGCTTGAAACGAAAAAAGCGGCAGCTACCGGAATTTTACTTCAATAATATGCTTCGATTTCATGTAAAGTATGCTTTTTCTTACTATCCTTTAACCGATAGGAGCTGTATATTATATTATAACCTTTTCAATTAAACGTAGGCTATTTGCTTTTACAAGGGGGTAAATAATGAAAAAGAACAAATGGTTTGTTTTGGCAGCTTTGCTCGGCTTGATAATGTCGTTATGTTTTATGTTAGTCGGCTGCAGTTTATTTGAAAACTGCAGTTCAAGCAGCGGCAGCAGTATGAATTGCAGCGGCATGAGCTGCAGTGGTATGAATTTCAGCGGTATGTCGTGCCGTTAAGTAAATCGCATACCAGGTCATTACAATGTTTTCGCAAATTACATTATTTGGACTAGAGATAAGTTTATATATAATAATGATATTATCCGGCATTCTCGCTTTTGGCGTTTATGCCGGTATAACAGCCGCAAAACGCAAGTACGACTTCATGGATATGGCAATGTTTTTTTCCATCTTATCCATCGGAGTAATAATAGGAAGCCATCTTCTTTTTAGCATAGTTAATTATAAAAATACGATTTATGTATTGAAAAATATTGAACAAACGGACACTATTAACGCTTTAATCAGTATTTTTAACGGCAGAATATTTTATGGCGGTCTTATAGGAACACTGATTTTATCTTATATCGTTATCAAGAAAGATAATAATTATATAAAATACATTGATGTAATCGCGGCAGGCATACCGCTATTTAGTTTTTTTGCGAGAATCGGCTGTTTTTTGTCCGGCTGCTGTTATGGGATACAAAGTAAAATCGGTTTTAAATATCACGAGCATACATTAACAGAAAATATTGATATAACGCGTTTCCCTGTGCAGTTATTAGAATCATTTTTTTGTTTGATCTTATTTTTTTATCTTAACTATCTTTTGACAAAAGATAAATTCAAAAATAAGTTATTATATTTATATTTGTTAATATATCCGGCAGGAAGATATTTTATAGAGTACCTGCGCGGAGATACATCCAGAGGAATATGGTTTTTTTTATCAACTTCGCAAATAATAAGCGTTTTAATTATTTTATCAGTCCTTTTTATACTGCGAAAAAAAGGTTATAAACCTGAAACTTTTGGAAGAAATGACCTTCCGACATGACGCTCATGTAGCTTGCGCATACGCTTCAATTTTAATAAAATACCAATATGTCAGAATTAACAGAGTACCAAGGCAAGGCTACGATGGAAAAAATTACCTCTCTTGCAAAGAGGAGAGGGTTTGTTTTTCAATCATCGGAGATTTATGGGGGTCAGAGCGGCGCGTGGGATTACGGTCCGCTTGGCATTGAATTAAAAAACCGCATTCAGGCGATGTGGTGGAAGGAAATGACGCGCCTGCACGACAACATCGTGGGGTTGGACGCCGCTATTTTTATGCATCCGCGCACTTGGGAAGCTTCAGGTCATGTCGAAAATTTTACAGACCCGCTTGTCGATTGCAAAAAATGTAAAGCCCGTTTTCGCACGGACATGATAAGCGAAGAAAACCTCGCAGCGAAAAAATGCCCGGACTGCGGCGGCGAATTAACCGATGCCCGTAACTTCAATTTGATGTTTAAAAGCCATATAGGTCCCGCGGAGGATACCGCAAGCATTATATATCTTCGCCCGGAAACCGCGCAGGGTATTTATGTAAATTATAAAAATATTATTCAATCCAACAGAATGAAAATTCCTTTCGGCATTGCGCAGGTTGGAAAAGCGTTCCGCAACGAAATTGTTACCAAGAATTTTATTTTCCGCACCTGTGAATTTGAACAGATGGAAATGCAATATTTTGTAAAACCCGGCACAGACGAAGAATGTTTCAATGACTGGCGCAATCAACGCTGGGCGTATTACGAAAAGCTTGGCGTAAAAATGGATCATCTGCGCTGGTACAAACACGAAAAGCTCGCCCACTACGCAAAAGACGCATACGATATTGAATACCTTTTCCCGATGGGCTGGAGAGAGCTTGAAGGTATACACAACCGCACAAATTACGATCTTGGCAGACATGCGGAATTCTCAGGCAAGGATATGCAGTACATCGATCAAGACAACAACAATGATCGTTACATTCCGTTCATTATCGAAACATCCGCCGGTCTTACACGTAACGTACTGATGATTCTTTGCGACGCCTACGATGAAGAATTGGTTACTCCCGAAAAAAATAAAGCCGGCTCCGAAGGAGCTGATAGCGGAACCGCAGGTTCCGCAGATGATTGGAGAACGGTGCTTCGCTTCCATCCCGATCTTGCGCCTGTTACAGTCGCGGTTCTGCCGTTAATGAAAAAAGATGGTCTTGCCGAAATGGCGCAGGACATCCGCAAAAACTTGCAAGACGATTACGCCACCGATTACGATCAATCGGGAGCTATTGGCAGACGTTACCGCAGACAAGATGAAGCCGGCACGCCTTTCTGCGTCACTGTAGATTACGAATCCAAAGAAGACAAAACTGTAACTCTTCGCTTCCGCGATTCAATGGAACAAGTTCGCGTACCGATAGCGGAACTTTCTGCGCGATTGAGACAGGAGATAAAGGGTTATAAGAGGATAAAATAAAAAGGAATGTCATTCCTAACAATCTGTCTTAATCCGACAATTCAAAAAACACTTCGCTTTTATTCGATTGTTCCCAACTCGGTTAATCGCACCGCTTTTCACCGCCTTGATGTCAGCGGCAAAGGCATTAACGTCGCACGTGTTTTGACTCAACTGGGAAAAAAAACGGTGCATCTTACCCAGCTCGGCGGCGTGATGCGTCCGTTGTTTTTGTCGCTCTGTGAACAAGACGGACTTTCCGTTGAATGGGTGGAAAGCGCTGCCATGACCGCAGGCGAAGCGAGTGATCATACAGGCGAAATACGTTTTTGTTACACTGTGCTGAATGGGAGTGACAACAGCGTTACAGAGCTGGTGGAAGAATCGCGGGAAGTCGCCGCCGGTACCGAAGAGCGGCTGCTTAAAAAATACGATGAGCTTCTTGGAGATTCTTCACTGAACTTGAACTGCCTGATCATCTCCGGCACAAAAGCGGCAGGTTTTTCTGACGCGGTAATTCCAACAATCACGCGCAAGGCAAAAGAAAAGGGGCTGCGCGTTATCCTTGATATTAAGAGCAGTGATTTAATCAAAAGCCTGAAATATGAACCTGATTTTATTAAACCGAATCTTGAAGAATTTACAAAAACTTTTAAAACAGAGCCGTCCAAAGATATGCTGATTGAATTGGCGCAAAAATATAAATGTAAAATAATTTTAACTAACGGCAGCCGTAAAATATTGGCTGTTGAAAAAGAAAACTATTTTGAAATTGATGTCCCGGCAGCAAAAGCTGTCAACACAACAGGCTGCGGAGACGCGTTTACCGCGGGGTTTGCCTCGGCGCTTGAAGAAGGCGCAGATTTTACAACGGCAATCAATGAAGGTATACGCTGCGGCGCGTTAAATGCAGGGCTTGAAAGACCCGGCTCCATACGATAAATTGATATCATGTCAGATTCACTGGACGCGATTTTTATCTCTCTCAAACAGGCACAGGCAAAACTTGCGTCCGAGAACCGCGCGGCTAAGGACAAGGCTCTTGCCGCCGCTGCCGCCGAGATAAATATAAACCGCGCTGTCATTCTTGAGGCAAACGCGCGCGATGTAAAAAAAGCGCGGGACAGCGGCATGAAAGAAAGCCTCGTAGATCGTCTGCTCCTCAACGACAAACGGATAGACGGCATTATCGAAGGCATTAACGTAGTTATAAGGCAGGACGATCCTATCGGAAAAGTACCGTCCGGCTGGACTCATCCCAAAGGTATGCAAATAGAAAAAGTAACAGTCCCCATGGGAGTTGCCGCAATTATTTACGAATCGCGTCCCAATGTTACAGTGGATTGCGCCGCCCTTGCCTATAAAGCCGGCTGTTCCATACTTTTGCGCGGCTCTTCATCCGCGCTTGAATCCAACAAGGCGCTTGTTAAGGTAATCAAAGCAGGCTTAGCCGGCGGCGGCGGAATAGCGGACGCGGTCGCGCTCGCCGAATCAGGTAACAGAGACGAAGTTGATATAATACTCAAAGCGCGCGGTTTTATCGATGTTGTCCTGCCCCGCGGAACACATGAACTAATCAACCATGTAGTTGAAAACGCGCGCATTCCTGTAATTGAAACAGGCGAAGGAAACTGCCACATCTATGTTGAACCGTCATACCTTGAAACACAGGAAGGAATTGACAGCGCTGTCGAAATAATTTTAAACGCAAAACTGCAAAGACCCGGCGTGTGTAATGCCATGGAGACGCTGCTTGTTCATAAAGAAATTGTCAGCAAACTTATGCCTTTACTTGCGGAAAAAATCGCGGGCAAGGCGGAACTGCGCTGTGACGCTTCCTCAAAAGCGGCGATAGGTTCCGCTCCTGCAGAGCTTGTTTTAAAAGACGCAGCCGAAGAAGACTGGGCGACAGAATTCCTTGATTACATTCTCGCGGTAAAAACAGTTTCCTCCTGCGAAGAAGCAATCGCGCATATCAACAAGTACGGGACAAAACATTCAGAAGCGATTCTCACCAACGACTTAAAAGCAGCCGAAAAATTCCGCGCGCAGGTAGACGCAGCCTGCGTGTATGTAAACACCTCAACGCGCTTTACAGACGGCGGAGAATTCGGGTTTGGCGCGGAACTTGGAATCAGTACGCAGAAATTTCATGTCAGAGGACCCATGGGATTGGAAGCGCTTACCACGATTAAATATCTTGTAACAGGGAACGGGCAAATACGTGGTTAAACAACTTATTGCTGACGCAAAAAAAATCGTTATAAAAATCGGCTCTAACACGCTTGCCGGCAAAGACGGAAAAATAAATTTCTCTTTTCTTGATGATTTTGCGCAGCAGGTTGCTGCTTTAATGAAACAGGGTAAGCAGATTGTTGTTGTGTCTTCCGGGGCGCAGGTAGCAGGGCTTTCCACAATGGATAAATGGGCAAAGAAAAAAGATATACATTACAGGCAGGCGTTATGCGCTGTCGGTCAAGTGCAGTTAATGAAAGCATGGCGGCGGGCCTTTGAAAAAGACGAGCTTTTTATTGCGCAGATTCTTTTAACGCGTGAAGATTTCAGCGATACCAACAGAACATTAAATATGCGCAATACACTCTTCACACTGGTAGACGAGGGAATAGTTCCCATAATAAATGAGAATGACACAGTTTCTGTTGAAGAAATTAAAATCGGAGACAATGATACGCTTGCCGCCCGTTCCGCGATTTTATGGAGCGCAGATTTATTAATCTTATTCAGCGACATAGACGGCTTGTACAGTAAAAACCCGAAAGAAGATCCAAATGCGGTATTAGTGGAAGAAGCAAGTGACATTTCAGAAGTACGAAAAAATATCACAATCGGCGCAGCAAACGATTTTGGAACGGGCGGCATTGCCACAAAATTAGATGCCGCGGAACTTGCAAAGTCCTACGGCATTCCAACAATACTCACAAACGGCGGCAAGCCCCGCTGCCTTGAATCTCTCGCGGCGGGAAATCAAAAAGGCACTGTTTTTTTGGCTTAACTTTCGGTTGAAGCGGTATCCTGCGCGTTTTGCGTTTTTTCTTCTTTCTTCGCTTCCGCTCTATCTTTCATATCAGCGATACCGATAAACACCGCTATGATGCCGAAAAAGATCGCGAGAACAGGCGCTCCACCTTTGAGAAAAGTGAGGACATCATCTCCCCAGCCAAGCCCGAAACCGATAACAGCGCAGGGTAAAATTGCGAACACTGCCGCGGCAATCAATATAAAACCTAAAATCAATGCTTTCATTTCTCTCTCCTTGTTTGTTTAAGAATCATAATTGCAAACGCAATAATAAATAATGTCATTCGAACCGTAGGCAAAATAAAAGCCGCCAAAGGTATCGATTCCAGAATCAGATACTCTTCTCCGGCAATACCGAAAATTTTTAAGATGGAATATACAGTTTCAATATATGCGATAATGGTGCCGAATATAACGAGCATCCACGCCGCTTCCCGTATTTTCGGCCATAAAAAAATAGCCAAAAAAGCAGCCCCTGCGCCCAGAATAAGCTGGCTAAAAACATAAATTGACTGCCCGGTATCCATGCGAATAGTATCACCTTTAATCGTAATAATTTCAAGAGATTAATAAAAATGAAAATTTGTGTTTCATAGTTCCCTGTTTTAATATATAATGTCAAAAATTGGAGTTGTAAGCAAAGTATGGATAAAGATACAACCGTCTACGAATTCAACAGCGCTGCGATCAATGCAGTGCCTGTTGGCATAACCATCTTTGATAAATCCATGAATGTAATAGAATGCAACGACAATGTTCTGGATCACCTTGAAGCGCCGAGAGATTATTATATAGAAAAATTTCTGGAACTTTCCCCTGAATATCAGCCGGACGGCGTAAAGTCAATGGAAAAAGCCATTAATATAATAAACCGGGCATTAGCCGGCGAAATATTTACATTCGAGTGGGCTCATCTTACGACTGCCGGAGAAGAAGTACCGTATGAAGTAACGGCAACGCGCGCCTTGTATAAAGGCAATTATGTTGTTGTCACATATCAATACGATTTACGATACATAAAATACATGGCGGAAGAGCTTGAAAATAAAAGCAAATTATTAAAGATACGGCTTGAACAGCAGGAATTTATATCGGAAATAACGCGCAGCTTTGTTTCATCAAGCGAAACAAAAACGCTCATAAAAGAAGCGGTTACAAAGCTTGGTCGTTATCATAATGTTTCTATTGCCGCCATCTTCAAATTGGATTTTCCGAATAATAATGTATATCCGGCTTTCATCTGGTCTTCCGATAAAGAAACGCCGTCCTCTCTTCAAGAAGCGGGTTTAAACGAAGTAATTAAAACTTGTTTCCCGGAAAGACTTTATGCCTTTACCGCCATACCGGTGCTTTCATGCACAGATACATCGGCGGGCAAGACTGACGGTCTTCGCGATATGTTAAACGAAAATACCAAAGCGTTTATTTTTGTGCCGCTTTATGTTGAGGGGCTTTTATGGGGAATGCTGTCAGTTCAACAGCTTAATGAACCGCGCAATTGGACCAGCACTGAAAAAAACTTTGTCGCAATAACATCAGGCACTATCTCAAGCGCTATCATGCTGGATATTTATAACAGCAAATTAAAAGAAGCGTTTGATAAAGCAACAGCCGCAAGCAGAGCAAAGAGCGACTTTCTGTCAAATATGAGTCATGAAATGCGCACTCCCATGAACGCGATTATCAACATGACAAAAATTGCGAAAAGAGCCGACGATCTGGAACGAAAAAATTACGCGCTGGATAAAATCGCGGACGCGTCGGTTCATCTGCTTGGCGTAATTAACGATATTCTTGATATGTCAAAAATAGAAGCTAATAAATTCGAACTATCCCCTGTGGAATTCAGTTTTGATAAAATGCTAAAAAGGGTTGTGAATGTAGTCAGTTTCCGAACAGAAGAGAAAAAGCAAAAATTATCAATACAGATTGATAAAGATATTCCGAAAGTTTTAATATGTGACGATCAAAGGCTTGCGCAGGTAATAACAAATCTTGTCGGAAACGCCGTTAAGTTCACTCCTGAAAACGGTTTGATAAAAATCGGCATATACCTTTTAAGCGAAAAAAACGGAATGTGTAAATTGCAGGTATCTGTAATTGATACCGGAATCGGCATAAGCGTCGATCAGCAAAAACGGCTGTTCCAATCCTTCCAGCAGGCGGAATCGGACACAGCGCGAAAATTCGGCGGCACAGGTCTTGGTCTTTCAATATCAAAAAATATTGTTGAGATGATGGGCGGAAAAATATGGATCGAATCAGAGCTTGGCAAGGGATCAACTTTCGCGTTCACATTTCAGGCTGCGCGCGGTACAATGCAGATTAAAGAAGAAAACGAACCTGTTGAAGCGAAGAAGATAAGCGAAGAGCAATATGATTTTAAAGGTTATAAAGTCCTGCTTGCGGAAGATGTCGATATAAACCGCGAAATTGTAACAACATTGCTTGAACCTACAAATCTGGAAATCGACTGCGCTGAAACAGGAATACAAGCTGTGGAAATGTATATAGATGACCCGGATAAATACAATTTAATTTTAATGGATGTTCAAATGCCGGGTATGGACGGCTATGAAGCTACGGCGCATATACGCAAGCATGAGAACAAAGTAAAAAACGGTAAAAATAAACACATTCCGATTATCGCTATGACCGCGAATGTTTTTAAAGATGATATCGATAACTGCATCAAAGCGGGCATGGATGATCATATCGGAAAACCGATAGACCTTGAAACTGTTTTAGAAAAACTTCGTTATTATTTACCGGAAAAAAAATTATAACGCTTGTTTTAATAACAAAGCTGTTTGATCGCGAAAGCGACAGATTCCCTAAGTTCGTTCAAATTCTTGCGTTTTAAGACGGTCAATTGATATATAGCGGCGTCCACAAAACTGTAAAGATAATTATTAGCGTCTTTAACATTGCATTTTTTAATCTCGCCCGCTTTAACGCCTTCTATCAAAATCGCCGATAAAATATGCCTGACTTTTACGGTTCTGCGCCGCACGCGCTCTTCCGGATTTACATCGCTCTTTGAAAGATGCAAAAGATAATCAAGCACAACCGAAAGAAGCTGTTTGTTCTGCTCCAGCAATTTAAAAACAACCAAAAGTATTTTAGAAATTTTATCGATACTGCTTAATGATTTGTCGGAGCGGATAGCGTTGATATTTTCATCAACGCTTAACAATAATTGTTTTATACTGAAATTAAATATTTCTCTTTTATTTTTAAAATAGAGATATAATATTGTTCTTGTTATTCCGCATTTGTCCGCTATTTTTTGAAAAGTAGCGTTCTCGAATCCATCGTCCATAAAAACAGCAAGGGCTTTATCAAGTATTTTCTCCCTTCTTTTATCATGCTCTACAGCTACTGCCATTTTTTACTCCATTTATTTATATCATAACCCATATTGATAAAAATAGGAAGGAATAGCTCCATTGCTTATCTCGCGGCAGGAATCGGCCTTTTTACCATAAAAACTTTCAAAGCCGCTGTGGTCGGTGATAATGGCGAATTTCCAGCCGGGAAAACGTTCTTCAAGCTCTTTCATTTCTCCGTAGATTTTTTCCGCCGCGCTTTGATCGCCAAGCCGTTTGCCGTACGGCGGATTTGTAACAAGGAAACCGGAATCATCAAAAGGAGAAACAGCCTGCGACATGGCTAAAACTTTTATATCTACACCCAAAGCTTTACAATCAGGAGAACGAATTCCTCTCTGCGGAGCGCGTCCTTCGGCAATATCGCGCAAACGGGCAACATTGGAAGCCGCGATTGATACAGAACGAAAATCTTCATCGCTGCCGGCGATTCTTATGAGACGGCTAAAATCTATCTTCGCTCGAAAGTCATCGCGAACCTGCTGTTCGATTTTTGAATCGGCGATAAGCATATCCTGAATAGCGAAATTCCTTCCGAGACCGGGCGCCATGTCCCATGCGTACATCGCGGCTTCTATTAAAATTGTGCCGGAGCCGCAGAAAGGATCATAGATGGGAAATTTCCGCTTCCAGCCTGATAACAGCAGCATGGATGCCGCCGTTGTCTCCCGCAGCGGCGCAGCGCCGCCTTCGCTCCTATACCCTCTTTTAAAAAGCGGCTCTCCGCTTAAATCAACCAGAAGCGAAACAATATCTTTCTCTATGTAAACGCGGACTTCCGCAACTTTAACCTGCGCAGCTTCATTTTGTTCAACCGTTTTCTTTCGAGGAATAATAACAGGCTCTGGAAGACGGCTGACATTGTATTTGGAGCAAAGGCGCTGCGCCGCTGCCTTATGAACAATTGCCTGAATGCTGGTTTCGGCTTTCAACTGCGAACGGTTGGCGCGCACTTTTACGACTTTTAATCCCATGCCTTTGGGGATGAGTTTTTCCCATTGAGCCTCCGTGGCTCCTTCAAAGAGTTCGTCAAAATCAAGAGCTTTGTAATTCGCAATTTCAAACAGTATCCTGTCAGCGGCGCGGGAACCAATCAATGCTTTATAAAGTTCTTTCGTATCGGCTTTGAACCGCACTCTGCCGTAGAGGGAATCTTCAACTTTAATATCTAGTTTTCGCAATTCGTTTGATACGGCTTTTTCGGCGCCCACAGCGCATAAAGCAACCATACTTTCATTTTTATTCATCGTTTATTATACCACTTTTCTCTTCTATTTGTTACAATACAATTATGAGCATTCGCGAACAATTAAACTCTATCGCTGAAAAACGTATCGTCATTCTGGACGGCGCGATGGGTTCAATTATTCAAATTCTCAACCTTGATGAAAAAAGTTACCGCGGAAACCTTTTCGCGAATCACAATATTAATCTCAGCGGATGTCACGATGTTCTTTGCCTGACAAGACCCGGAGCGCTGAGCGCCATTCATGACACCTACCTTGAAGCGGGCGCGGATATAATTACAACCTGCAGTTTCCGATCATCTGCGATTTATCTTGCCGATTACGGACTGGCTCACCTTTCATACGAAATCAGCAATACCGCAGCGAAAATCGCGCGAAAATCCGCTGATAAATTTTCAAATAATGATCGAACGCGTTATGTGGCGGGAAGCATGGGTCCGACAAAAAAAACTGTCAGTCAGGTCGGATGGGAAAAATTTGAAGCCGCCTGTTACGAATACGCAAAAGGACTTTTAGACGGCGGCGTTGATATTTTTCTTATAGAAACTGTTTCATACATCGAAAACGCGAAAGCCGCTCTTCACGCGATTAAAAGACTTTTAAATGAAAGAAATATGGATGTTCCGGTAATGATCTCCGCAGGTATTTTTAACGAGGAAGGCTGGCTTCGCTCAGGCGAAACCTTGCAGGAATTATGCGACGCCATGATGCCTGATAATCCGTGGGCAATCGGTCTTAACTGTTCTTTCAACGCGACAAGGCTTTTGCCTCATACGCGCCTGTTATCCGATATCGCTCCATGTCTTCTAAGCGTTTATCCAAACGCGGGGCTTCAAAATATTTTCGGGCGTTACGATGAAATGCCGAATGTAATGGCGGCTAACATAGAACCGTTTTTAAAAGAAGGGCTTATCAATATAATCGGTGGATGCTGCGGCTCTACTCCTGCTCACATAGCGGCGATTGCGGACAAGGCGAATGATTATAAACCACGCTCTTTTCGCTCCGCGAAATCGTAAAGGCAGGATATAGCCCCCATGAAAATTTTACATTATAATGAATATATGCTTAACTTTTCGCCGCGTAATAAAAAAGCGCGGAGGCTTCAAATAAGGTTTTTCGCCGTTTTTCTGTTTCTAATCCTTGCGTTAATTCCTGTAAATTCGATTTTTGGAGATATTTTTCAATGGTCTGTGCTTGGAAATATTCTTTTTTTTCCGGCGGACAGCGGCGTTTCAGCGGATCCCTTCCATATTTTACCTTCACTCGGAGCTGCGGCTTCTTTGCAAATATGGGGTCCGATACGCGCGGAAATTACAGAAGATATTTATATCGCAAACTATGAATATAATCCTATTCTTGGTTACCCTACCGCAAGCAGCCAGGAAAACCGCTCTGCTCTTGTGTTTGGTTTTCTTACAGGCATTCAGATTACAGGTTCTTTTAACATCCGCGAAAAAGGAATCGTTCTGCGGTTATTTGCCGGCGCCGCCGCTGATATACGCGCTGTCGTTTTGGCGGCAGGACTTAATTTTCCCGGCGATTTTACAAGTTCCGATATAGCGGCAAACCCGCAAATACAAACGGATGCTATCCGCGATTATTTCTGGAGCGATGGAAGATGGTTTATGCCTGTCGCGGGAACAGGAATGGATTTTCCGATAAGCGAAGGTTTATTGCTTGGTTTTGATTTACGCGTATGGTTTCCGGTTTACAAATTAAATACGGATGAAAATCTTCCGGCAATTGACGGCTGGCGGTTTGGTTTGGGATTTCGCATAACACCCCGGAAGAAAAACGGAGCATAATCTCTTTCATGAAAAAACAAAAATCATTAATTTATAAATGTACCTCATGCGGACGCGAAGAGCAAAAATGGCTCGGACGCTGCCCCGAGTGCGGAGAATGGAACACGTTAACTGAAACTGCAGTTCAGCCGAGGCTCGGCGCGGCAAAAACGTCAGATAAAAAAGGGCTTCCGCAAACCTTACCGCTTGCGGCGGTAGATCCGGCAGAAGGTACGCGCATTGGAAGCGGAATAGGAGAGCTCGACCGTGTCTTAGGCGGCGGAATCATGAAACGCTCTTCGATTCTTGTCGGAGGAGAGCCGGGTATCGGCAAATCAACTTTGCTTCTGCAAACAGCCGCCGCGGTTCAAACAAAAGGAAGAGTTTTATACGTTTCAGGCGAAGAATCAGCAGGGCAGTTACGCTTAAGGGCGGACAGGCTCGGTATAAATAAAAATACAATGGAACGCATCGAAATTTTGTGTTCGGGAAATCTTGAAGAAATTGAAGTTGTGTTGAATAACGTCAAGCCGGTTTTAATTTTAATCGATTCCGCTCAAACGCTTTATTCAGATAACGCAGACTCTCCTCCCGGCGGCGTCAACCAGATGAAGTTCTGCTCCTTTGAATTGATCGCATGGGCAAAAGAACATGACGCGGCTTTAATCCTGACAGCGCACGTTACAAAAGAAGGCGTTATTTCAGGTCCCAAAACTCTGGAACACATGGTAGACACCGTTTTGTATTTTGAGCAAAACGATAAAACATCCGGTCTTAACGGAGCTGTAGACTGCCGCTTTTTACGCGCGGTAAAAAACCGTTTTGGTTCTGTCGATGAAATAGGAATCTTCACAATGGGAGAACAAGGTCTTTCTCCTGTTGAAGAAACAGGCAGAATGTTCCTTGTAAGGCGGGACAGACAGTCAGGCGGCTTCCCCGCAGGCGTGGCAACAGCGGCGGTTCTCGAAGGTTCAAGAACAATCCTTGTGGAAATTCAAGCGCTCACGATTCCGGCAAAAGGCGCTGTCAGCAGGGTCTTTTCGGATAAAATTGATTCAGGAAAGGTATCGAGAATCTCCGCCGCGCTTGAAAAACACCTTGGACTTCGTCTTTCCGATCAGGATTTATACGTAAACGCTGCAGGAGGCATTCGAATTACCGAAGTAGGGGTGGAACTTGCCCTTGCCTGCGCGTTGTACTCGGCGAGAACAGGTCTTGCCCTCCCTGATAACCTTGTTATTGCCGGAGAATTATCTCTAACAGGTGAAATTCGCCCTGTTCATAAGCTCCAAGGGCGTGTTAAAACGGCTTTAAACCTCGGATTTAACGAATTTTTAGGTCCTGTTCCAGATTCTCCGATTCAAGAGTTGAAATCAGCGGCAAATATAAAATCCGCCATTAATTTTATATATGGCAAAAAATAAAAATAAAGTATTGACAATTAATTTAAAGAAGTTTATAAATAGGTAGGTATAGTCTTAGATTGAGTAGAGATGATTTTTACGGTCTTTTTAAAAAAGCCGTTCGGTTTAGGGGTTCTGTTCTTGTCGCTTCCTGCATGGCTTCGCCTTGCGCTTCGTTCCTTTCCCTTAACAATTATGAATCTTTTTCTCTCTTCGGCGCCGGAGCTTGATCCGTCCCAAGGGGGTTATAGAGTCGTTCGCTTGTGCGGATGTGTATACTTGGACGTAAGTCCATCGGATTAAAGGCATAAAATGCCGGAAATCCAAGGCGTGCCCGGGCGCAGTCGCAAACCGGCGTCTAAAGCAAACGTAGATCGTTTGTTTTAAAACGTGTGTTTGTTCCGGGTGAAGGAATTTTCTCAATGGCGAAGAAACTGTATGTCGGTAACCTCTCCTACAACACCACCGAAGATGGTCTGAAGAACCTGTTCTCAGGTTTTGGCAGCGTCGCATCCGCAAAGATCATTTTTGATCGTGAAACCGGCAACTCAAAAGGGTTCGGATTTATCGAAATGGGCAGCGATGAAGAAGCAGCCGCGGCAATTACCGGCACAAACGGCCGTGAATTTGAAGGACGTCAGTTACGTGTAAATGAAGCTATGGATAAACCGCGTCGCGAACGCTCAGGCGGAGGCGGCGGTAACTGGAATTAATGACTGAGTGAACATTCAGGCATTTCAAGCGGCGTGTTTTTTAAGGAGGATGCGCCGCTTAATTTAAAAATAATTTTTATCAAGAAAATAATTTCAATCTTTTAGGCTCTGCGGCGGTGTGTATGATTTCGAGTTCATTCATTATCGCGTTTGCTACCGCCTGCTTTTTATCATCTTCTTTTGTTTCAGCAAGCACCTTATCGCGGAATTCGCCGCAATTGACAACAGGACTTACCGTTACGCGAATTATGTCTTTGCTTACAGCGTCATTCATCATATCTGTCTGCTGAACATGAAGAATCTCGCCGTTGATTGTGACAAAGCACATATAATCAAATGAACGAATATAAGAATCGATTTCTCTTACGCCTTTTTTTGTATCAGGCTCCCATGAACGGTAACGCGTTCCCGACGGAAACACAAGAACAAGCTTCCCTTTATATTTGTGCCTGATAAGAGATTTCATCGCCGCGCGGTTGATGCCGTTGGCGCGCGCGATTTCATCCTTGTCTTTTTCAGGATCCATATCTTGAATGGAACGGCTCGGGCATATAACGATTTTTGAATAAGCGCCTGTAAAAGCCGCGACAACGGGACTGGCTTCGTTTAATTTCATTCCGGCAATCGCAATCAACGAATCGCTGATTTCCTGTCCCCGCCCGCCTTCCTTTCGCGCAAGCAGCGACAAAATAGAAAGATCCATATTACTGTAATGTTCAACGAGCAAAAGACAGGCTTTCCCGGAGTTTGCCTTATCCATCAATTCTTCAAGGTTATTCATACCGTCAAGTCCGCTTTTTGGAAGAAGCAAATAGTCTACCATTTCATCCAGAATAGCGAGAACATTGGGATCGCCTTCCTGATAAACATTATCTTCGGTAATGAGGGTCGGCGCCTTGGATGTCTTCATTACCCTTTTTATTTGATCGCCAAAAACGCTGGTTAATGTATCAGGCATAATTTAATCTCCTTTGATTAGTTCGTACGAACCAGTTCTATAATAACTTTGCAAGCTGCGCACATTTCGCTCACGCTGACCCATTCCAGCCGGCTGTGAAAATTCCGCCCGCCTGTAAAAATGTTCGGAGTGGGAATACCCAGCTCCGTAAGCCTTGAACCGTCGGTTCCGCCCCGTACCGGTTTTAAATACCACTCAACACCCGCGTTATGCGCCGCTTTTTTAAGCCGTTCAAGAACTTCGGGCTTTTCGTCAATCTTCGATTTCATATTATAGTATTGCGCTTGAGCTTTTACAATTACCTTACCGCCGGGAAACAGCGCCTCAACAGTTTTTGCGAAAGTATCCAGAGCGGCTATTCTTCGTTCCATGCCGTTTGAATCGAAATCGCGCAAAAAAACTTCAAGATACGCGCTTTCCAAATCGCCTTCAATTTCCATCGGGCAATAATAACCGTAATAACCATCGGTCGCTTCCGGGCTTTCGTTTCTGGGTAGAAGCACGGCAAACGCCGATGCCATAAGCGCTGCGTTAACTAAAACGCCCCGCGCGTGCCCGACATGAATCACTTTGCCATGAAACTCAATATCTGCTTTCCATGCGTTAAAACACTCAGTTTCTATCTCTCCCAAGGGACCGCCGTCAACAGTGTAACAATAGATTGATTTGATCTCGTCCAGCGGAAATTCAGGTAAACCCTTGCCTGTTTCTTCGTCTGGAGTAAAAATAATTTCGACAGACCCATGCTCTATCTGCGGATTTTTCACAAGATACTCAACCGCCGCCATAATTTCCGCAATACCTGCCTTGTTGTCCGCTCCCAAAAGCGTTGTCCCGTCACTGTGAATAATCGACTTCCCTTTATGCGCGGCAAGATCAGCGTCTTCATCAGGATCAAGACAAATACCGCCTGCAAGTTCGATTTTGCCTCCGTTGTAATTCTGCACAAACTGCGGTTTTACATCTTTGCCCGAAACATCTCCTGCCGTATCAAGATGAGCCAAAAACCCGATACACGGTTCGTTTTCCCTTCCGGCGGCGGCAGGCAGCCGCGCAATCAAATAACAATGGTTTGTGATTTTCACATCGCTTAACCCAAGCGCCGAAAGCTCGTCGCGCAGTAATTTCGCAAGCTCCCACTGCCCCGGCGTTGAAGGAGTTTCCTCACTGCGGCGGTCGCTTTCTGTGTCGAAACAAACATAATTCAAGAATCTGGGAACTATCATGTTTTCGAGTTCTTGGTTGGTCATGCAGGTATTATAACAGAAAAAAGATGTCAGTCACCTACGATGCCCGGCATTATAAGTGAGTGACACCTTTTCTAACTTGTATAAATTGTCTAAAATTATCCAATGCAACATGTTTCTAAAGATCAAGTTATCAAAATAATGGCTCAATACGGCAACGACCCTCAGCAGATCATTGCTATTTTGCTGGATATACAGGAAGCGTCGGGGAATAACTGCGTAGAAAGGCAGTGGGCGGAACTTGCCTCGGAAGTTTTGAAGATTCCTCTTTCAAAAATTTATGACGTTCTAACTTTTTACGCTATGTTCAGCGAAGAGCCGAGAGGCGAATATGTTATCGAAATCTGCCGCAGCACGCCTTGTTTTTTTAACCGCATGGTAAGCCGTGATAATGAAAACGACAATGAGTCTGTACAAACGAAACATTCAGGCACAGAGCAGGTTGCTCAGTGGTTTGAAGACGCGGCAGGTATCAAAATCGGAGAAACTGCCGCGGACGGAAAGGTTTCGCTTTTTTTTACAAATTGTGTCGGCGCGTGCGATATCGGACCTGTCGCAAAAATCGGTGATAATATTTACGGCAATTTAACAGAAGAAAAAGTTAAGACCCTTGTAAAATGCTGCAACGAAGGAAACAAACAGGAGTTGAACTCTCTATGTCAAAATTAGTGAAACTTCTAACCGAAGGAATTGACTGCACGGCAAAAGAGAGCGCCGCCGATCCTCTTTCCATAGCAGAATACGAAAAAATCGGCGGTTTTTCCGCGCTAAAAAAAGCGGCTTCATCAAGCCCCGAACAAATTATCTCGGAAATTAAAAAGGCAAAACTTCTTGGGCGCGGAGGAGCGGCGTATCCGGCAGGCAGCAAGTGGGAACATCTATTGCACATAACGGAAACGCCGAAATATATTGTCTGCAATGCGGATGAAGGCGAGCCTGGAACTTTTAAAGACAGACTGATTATGGAAAAATTGCCTTTAAAATTGCTGGAAGGCATTTTGATTTCCGGCGTTGTTTTTAGCGCAAAAGCGGCTTACATTTATGTACGCGGCGAATACAGGAAATTGCAAAAAAAATTGATTGCTGCAATAGAAAATATCCGCGCAGCGGGTTTAATGCAAATTGCAGGCAAAGATTTTAATATACATGTAATATCGGGCGCAGGCGCTTATGTCTGCGGCGAAAACTCAGCCCTTCTAAATTCAACGGAGGGTAAGGTAGGAAGACCGAGAATTAAACCCCCTCATCTTGCGGAAGTCGGTCTTTTTTTACACCCGACTCTGGTAAACAATGTTGAAACCTTCGCAAACATTCCCGTCATTATTAACATGGGAGGAGAAGCGTACCTGCAGGCAGGACATCCCGACTCAGGCGGAAGCAAGCTTATCTGCCTTTCAGGTCATTGCAAGAACAGAGGCGTTTTTGAAATACCTCTCGGCAAACTGACCTTACGCGACATAATTTACGATTCTGAACTTGGCGGCGGCATTGCGAGTAACAGAAGGTTAAAAATGATTCATCTCGGCGGCATGAGCGGCGCAATCGGCGGTTATAATCAACTTAACACTGTTTACAGCTATACCGATTTGAGAAAAGCTGGGTTATCTGTCGGATCGGGCGCGATTATTGTATTGGATGAAAGCGTTTCGATTATCGAATATGTAAAAGGCGTTACCGAATTTTTCATACATGAATCCTGCGGAAAATGTATCCCTTGCCGCGAAGGGAACCGGCAGGTTTTAAAAATTCTGGAAGAGCTTTCTGATATAGCGGCAAACCAAAGAGAACTGCTGCGAACATTCGCGCCCGGAAAGAAAAATGTCCTTCACCGTCTTAACCGCACCATGACGGACGCTTCTTTCTGCGGGCTTGGGCAGACCGCATCCGCGGCGTTAAACAGCGCTTCATTGCATTTTTCATCGGAATTTGAAGGAGTAATAGATGAGTCATCAAGAGGGGAACTCTTGCTCACAAGAGACCAGGACAACTAAAAACATCAATCTTACAATTGACGGAATACCTGTGTCGGTTCCCGAAGGAACAAAAATTTTAGACGCAGCAAGAAAGGCAAATGCAGATATTCCCATTCTTTGCGATCATCCCGATTTGTGTAAACGCGCTCTGTGCCGAATCTGCGTAGTGGAAGCCGACGGCAGAGGCAAACTGATCGCCGCCTGCGCGAATGACGTGTGGGAAGGCGTAAAAATTGTTACGCGAAACAAACGAATCGCGAAAATACGCAGGACGATCATCGAATTGATACTCGCGAAACATCCGCAAGACTGCCTTTCCTGTGTTCGAAACAAAAACTGCGAACTGCAAAAACTTGCCTTAGGCTACGGTGTTTTTAAAATGCCTTTTAAAAACGAACCTGTATTCTGGCCTCAAATAACGGAAAGCGATACGATGGATCACAACATGAGCAAGTGTATAAAATGCTGCCGTTGTGTCGATGCGTGTCAGGAGAAACAAACAATAAGAGCGATTAATACAAGTTACCGCAGCCATAAATTCAGAATCGCCACGCCGTACAAACAAGCATTGGAAGAAACTCCCTGTGTCTTCTGCGGACAGTGCGCGAATGTCTGTCCCGTAGGCGCTATTCACGAGCACGATCAAACCGAAGAAGTTCAAGCCGCATTCTCCGCAGGAAAAAAAACAATCGCGCAGGTTTATCCTGCTCTCGCGTCAGCGCTGGAAAAAGAATTTTCGCTTCCGGCGGGAACTGTTACAACAGGCAAAATGATTGCCGCGATAAAATTGCTCGGCTTTGATAAGGTTTATAACGCAGCCGACGCGGTAAACGCTGTCAACTGCGATATTATCCACGAGATTCAGACAAAAGCCAGCGCTGACGCAAAAACAAAAAAAATGCCTGTAATCAGCGGATGCTCGGAGGGCGTATCTCGCTTCATTAATAATTTTTATCCCGAGCTGGCTGCCTGCTTAACAGCGGTTAAAACTCCGCGTAAAATTTTCGCAACTTTAATAAAAAACAATTACGCGAAAGAAATTATAAACGCAGGCGAGCTTGAAAAAGCGATTCTTCCCGAAACAGATTCTGCAAATGTATTATCTGTCTCCTTTGTGCCATGTATCGCGCAGAAATACACAACTCAAAAAGACAAATCGGACTTTGCTTTAACAAGCCGAGAGCTCGCAAAAATGATCAAGCAGGCAGGCGTAGAAATCGGAAACCTTGCGGAAGCGCAATTTGATACTATCAATATTAGTTGTAATACCACTAACAGTTTGCCGAAAAAACTGACGGTTCACGGCTTTGCACAAGCGCGAAAAGTTATGGAAGAAATCATTAAAGGTGAATGTGACGCGGACTGGGTGGAGATTTTGAGCTGTCTGAAGGATGAAAGCCGTCCTGCAAAAAATGCTTGCCTCAATGGCTGCGCGTTTGCGGACAGCAGCTGTCAGGCGGACTAGGTCACCTTCCTGCATAAATTACACCCCAGAACATGAACATGATTTTTCTCAAACTTGCGTTCAAACATCCGCGCAACCAGAAAATCATCGACATTCATTTTTGCGCCGCAGACAGGGCACTTTCTCGGTATTTTTTTTTCCTTGTCTGTGCAGCTAAAACAACCTTTAATGTACATCAGCCTGTCGGAGCTGCCTTCGGAAGATGGAAATGCAATCGTTTTTACCAAATCTCCCTTAAACATAATCATTGAACAGACAGGGCAGACTTGCGGATCACCGGGATTACCTTTAAATTTTTTCTTTTTACTCCACGGCAACATTGGATAAATCGGCGACAGCGGTCCAAAAAATAAATAATAAGCTATCCAGCAAAGAAGAAGAGCGCAGATAATCAATAACAGATAAAACAGGTATTCTCCCATAAATACGAGTATAACAGGTGTTAGGCACCTACGCTACTAATAGCGTAGTTAAAATTTTTTACCACACCATATATGGTGTGGGTGCCTGACATCATCCATCAATACAACATCCATAAAAATAATATGGGTGACTGACACTATTTATTTTGTTATATTAAATTATGGCAACCCTCTTTATAATTGCTACGCCAATCGGGAATCTGGGTGACATTAGTTTTCGCGCGGTCGAGACTTTAAAAAATGCAGATCTTGTTGCTTGCGAAGACACCCGCCGCACTTTAAAACTTCTGTCTCACCTTGGAATTCGCGTTAAAATGCTTTCGTGCAGGTCACAGAACGAAGAATTCGCGGCGGAAAAGGTTATCGCCGCTCTTGATCAGGGGCAAACTGTGGCTTATGCAAGCGACGCGGGCACTCCGGCGCTGAGCGATCCGGGAGCGGTTTTGGCGGCGATGGCGGCAAAGGCAGGGCACGATGTGATTCCCATCCCGGGACCATCGGCATTTGCGGCGCTTCTGAGTGTGGCAGGCGGCAGGGATAAAACTGTTATTTTTGAAGGCTTTTTATCGCCTAAACCGGGACGCAGGAAAAGCCGCCTTAGGGAACTGATGTCTATGGAAGCGGCTTGCGTTCTTTACGAATCGCCTTTCAGAATTCTTAAGCTGATGAGCGACATTGCCGAAATTGACAGAGAGCGTTATATTTGTATTGGACGGGAAATGACTAAAATCCATGAGGAATATCTGCGCGGCTCGGCGGCTGAGGTTTTAGCAAAATTGAATGAGAAAAACGAGCCTGCGGGAAGCAAAAAAGGCGCGGTTTCAAGCGCGCAAGTAGGCGAATTTTCCGTTTATATAGCTGGTAATTAATTAAAATAACCAGTAAACTTATAGTAGACAGTTACCGATAATAGGGTATAGGTAGGGTAAGAGTATGACAGTAAACAGGATAGGTCATGTAGAACCCATTCCAACCGGTAAAAAGCCCGGTCGGAGTGAACAAGTGGGGGGGAACGACAGGACTGATACAATTAATCTTTCCGCTGACGCAATGAAGAAGGCGGAGCAGTATCAGATCGTGGAACTTATTAAATCCTCTCCGGATATTGACGAAGCCCGGATTGCTGAACTCAGGCAGAAAATTGATGATCCTTCGTATATAAACGAAAAAGTCATCAAGGCAACAGCGGACAATATTGTCAACGCATGGTTTGCGTAGGATTTTAATAAGTCACAATTCGCGTTTGATCACTGGGTTGAATCCCGGAGGATCAAACGCTTTTTTTTTGGAGTTTAAAAATGGATATATCATTCAGACTTGATCCCGAAGTTTTTATCGGAGAAAACACTCTGAGTATGGCGGGCACTATCGCAAGCCGTTACGGGAAACAAATAATGATTGCCGCCGATGCCAGGCTGGATCAGCAGCTTATCGGCAGATTAAAAAATGTTTTGGAAGACGCGGGTTTAAACGCGATTGTTTTTGCGGGAATAGACGATGGTTCGCAGGTAGACCTTGCGGATAAAATTGTGGAACTGGCTAACGCATCACACTGCGATTTATTAATAGGTTTTGGCGGAGAAAAAACGCAGATTATCGCCCGTATGGCGGCAATTATGGCTCCGGAAAAAATGCCTTCTTTTGATCTACTGGAAGGAAAAACCAACTCGGGTAAATTCTTCCCATTCCTTGCGATTCCCACGGAAGGTTTAAATGTTTTTTCAACAACAGATTATTTCCTCGCGGCAGACCCTCGAAACAAACTGATAAAATTAATAACAACTCCCGCGAGACTTTACGCTTCGATAATTTTAGACAGCAGTTTATTCGGAATTCTTTCAGGCGGAACTGCGGCAGCTTATGTTATCGAAAGCTTTTTTTTCGCGGTAGAAGCATACTGCTCGGCGAGATCCAATTTTATTTCCGATGCCGTTTTGGAAAGAGCGCTGAACTATTACGCGAAATTATTAAAAAACGGAAATGATATGAACGCGGAGACTTTCGCTCAAGCCGGATTTTTAGCCGCTGTAGGTTCAGCCGCGAGCTGTCCCGGCATCGGAGCTGCGCTTGCTGCGGCGATTAATGCGCGTTGTTCGATACCGAAACCGGTTTGCTCTGCCGCTCTTTTTCCCGCTCTCGCGGAACGTCTGGCTGCCGCGCGCCCGGAGAAAATGGCACGTGTCGCGTCGTACCTCGGAAACGCAAAAGCGGCCTCAACAGCCGAGGCTGCCGCTTCTGCAGTGGAAGGAATTCAACGCGTCATGACGGCGCTCAATTTAAAGACAAGCCTCAGCGAACACTCCATCCCGCTTGACAGACTCACAGCCGCTGCCGAAGCCGCGCGCGGTCTTGACCTAACGGCGAATTCACCGTGGACTGTTTCGGAAGAAGAAGTTTTTAAAATTTTAAAGCAGATTTTATAATTCGCGTTAAGAAGAAGCAGATCAGAAAATAAAATCACTGTTACGGTTGAAAGATACTAATCAATACCCATCCGACATGGAGCGGTTGACATCGCGCTGATAAAGTTCCTGATAAACAAGGTTACGGATTTTAAGTTTTTCTTTTATCGCTTTAGTGAACGGCATGTGCCGCCAGAAAGTGCCCCGGACATCTTTATCAAGTTTTTGTATTCCTTCAGCTTCTTTTGTCATCCATAAAATGTAATCGCGGATAAAATATTCTTTGATGTCGCCTTTTAATCTGTTGGACTGGAACCATTGGTAATAATGTCCCGTTAATCCTTCTTCCATCCAATAAAACGACGCTTTTTCTTTTGCTACCTGCCAGCGAAGATCCGCGACAGCGGTAAGAACAGCAAGATACAGATTTCTCGGATACATCGGAATTATTATTCTTCCTCGGCTTGTCGCGCGGTTGTAACGATCAAAAGGCTCCCAGCAAAAACCCATATCGCCGTATGTGGGAATTAAAAGCACATAAGGAACTATGCGGTTTAATCGATTTTTATATATACGGCAAAACGCTTCAGCGTCTATGCTTTCAATTTTAGCGAGCATTGCAATAATGTTTTCGCGCGTGGCGACTTCGTTAGGAACGCTGTGAAAATACTCGGATGTAAGAACCGGAAAGTGATTCCCCTGCCGCCCGACAGTCATCTTTGCCATCTGACGAATGGTTCCCCATTCAGTGTCAATCGCTCCAATATCGACAGCAACAGCGCCGCCTTCGGCTTCGAGTTTATCTTTTAAATGTTCAACATCAGCCTGAGCATTGGCAAAATCCCTGATGCTTATCGACAGCTCGTGGTCGTTTTTTAATATCAATTTAAGCAGGTTTTGAATTTCATTAATCGACATTTTTTGCCCTTCGTTCAGGCAATCGCTTACATCAGGATATTCGGTTAAAGGAGTGCGTTCAAAAACCGACGCGATTCTGTCGCGCAGTATTTTTTCAATTTCTTCGCGTTCTTTTTCTCTTGTTTTAAGCAAAACTCTGGAACCATCGTACTTTCCCTGCGCTTTTTCAAGTAATGCCTGTACCTTTGATTGAGCGTTCCCTTTTGAAACCCGCACTTCATCGGTACTGGAAGGACGAATTTTGCTTATGCCGACTCCGTTCAGCCATTCGTCAAGATAATGAATGGGCTGATCGTATTTATTTTCATCTATTATTCTGCTGAAAAAATCCCTTGTATCCGCGGCAAGAAAACTCGGATGCAGCAAACCGAAACGCAGTAGGTATTTTTTAGGTGGAGGAAGTTTAATTGTCGCTTTCCGCGCGATATTAAAAAGAAATTCCCAAAACGGAGAAATAAACTGCATACGGAAAACGCTGCGATCCTTTGGGTCTTTCGATGTTAAATATTTCTGTAAAATTGTATGTACTCTCTGCGCGATATCGCCTTCGTTGGAAAGGGCGGTTTTGTAATAATTCGGATCGGCGAAAAAACTATGTCCTTTGTCTTCAAGACGCTTTGCAATCGGCGGAAATTCGGAGACTGACATATCAACATCTCCGCCCGAAGAGCTTGAGATATCCGCGAAATCATCCTTATTTTTATCGCCGAAAATATCGCTGAAATCAGGAAGCGGGCTGTTGTCCGAGCCTGCTGTTCCAAGCAATGCGGCAAGTTCAGGATCCATGTCCCCATTTTGAGCGTTTGCAGCCATGTGTAATAATATTATTTTTACAGTCTGCTGTCAAATGGTTATTTCAACGGGTTAAATTAACGCGTCCAAATCCATCTCGCCTGCGGTGCAGGGAACAGTAACGCCCCAGTTTTCCATAATTTCAGGATGAAGCTCGCCGAAAACGCCAACCTGTTTGCCGTTCAAAATAATCGCCGCAGCCCGCCCCGAAATAAATCTGGAATCTGACGATTCTTCAACATCATACTCGCGTGAAAGATAATAAAAGAGCGTCTGCAATTCAGCGGCGGCGGTGTTAAAATTGGCGTCATTTCCTGCGTGAAGGAAACCTGCGTATTGTCTTGTTTTACTGCGGTAATTTTCGCCGTTATCAAGCCACGCGATTTTTCCCACTTCGAAAATTTTATGCGGATAAACCGATCTGGCGGAAATAGATTCGCTTGCCATGAGCGAAGCCAATATAGAGTCGCGAACATATTCGTAATTTTCGGTCATAGGATTAAAAATGCGGATTATTTTCGCTCCGTCGCCTCTCATGTTTTCGACAAGGTCTTTTCGCGAACCCAGATAGTTATAAATCATTTCCTGATAACCCATGCCGACAAAAAGTTCTTTAACCTGCCTGCTGAATAAAGTGATCGGCAGAAGCCTGCCAACAGTGGAATCGGCAGGACGCTGAGGTTTAAACGATCCAAGCGATCTGCCAATCATCACATCTTCGGCGACATCCGCGGCATGAAGAAAATCGTTGCGGTACTCGGGAGGATACGCGCGCACGCCGTCAGTTTCACCCTGCTGTCCGCGCTCGATGTCTTTTACTTTTTCGGATTTTACGCCCATGCGCGTAAGAGCGGCAACACATTCGTCGGCGTTTAATCTGTCGCCCAAAAATCTTTCGACTCTGGAAAGCGAACAGAAAACGGGTTCTTGAAAATAATAAGGAGTAACGATTTTTCTGCCGAAAGGCGTGTCAAAATCATATTCAATTTCTACAGGTTCGATATTAAAGCCGTTATCGGAAAGATCGCAGGCGACTATCGAGGCGGCAAGAGTGATTAAAGGAAGATCGGTTCCGGTGATTTCAACAAACACTTCATCATCGCCAACCTGCACAGTGCCCAAATCGTTTGAATTGATAATCGGCGGGTAAGAGAGGATGTTTCCTTCCGAATCCGTCAATAAAGGATGAATTTTCTCGTGTTCCTGAATGAACGCAAACTCTTTGCCCTTGGGGTGCTGCTTTAAAATTTCCCTGAGAGTGAGCTTACCTTCCCACTGGAGAGGCACAAACGAAACGGCGTCAGGATCGGCGCCTTTGTAAATAATCGGCCATTTAATCAGCGGCTTTTTTTGACTGTCGGAAATGCGGTAAATACCCATCGACATACTCCGCCTCTTACGCCCGAAGTTCCAAGCAAGTTTTTCCTGCGTTTGAATTATATCGCGGAGCATAGGATCCGTTATTGATTTTCCGGCGGCGATAAAACCTGTAAGATAAGGTCTTACCTGTTTTACGCTCGATTCGACTTTTACTTTGCGCAAGGCGTTTTTTATATTTCCCGGTCTTGAGAAAAACGGATACTCGGGGATTTTTCCGTCATTATAAATTCTTAATTGACGTGCGCAGCCTGCAGTCCCCCAAAGATCCGGGCGGTTTGTATCATTCAATTCGATTTTAAGAGTTCTTTCCGCTTCGGGAATATTTTTATCACCGTCTGCAGACCAAAGGTCTGAATCAAGTTCGGCTTTTGCGCAGACAAGAGCTTCCTCAAATTCGTCCCGTGTTTTCCAGCGGCTTTTTCCATTGGGACAGCCGGCAAGAGTATAAAAAACCTGTTCGTTTACTTCAATTTTTGGCATGGGTGTATTTTATCAAATTTAGAAATGTTTGTCATTGCTCGCAGATACGTATAAACATTAATAATTTTAAAAATCATATTATTGAAGTGGAAAGTATTATTAAAGATAGACAGCAGAGTTAGATGATACTTATTTATTGTCCCATTTGTTGACTGTTTTGTTGATTATTTATTGTTATGTTAACAAGCCCTTGTACATAGCTTGTGGTTCGTACGGGCAATCCGGTGCCCGTATCAAGGTTATATGACACGCCACTATCTAGGACAGGTTTGAAACCTTGCACCCGTGCATCGTCAACTTGGGCATAAAATTCTTCGAAACTGCCGATTTGGTTCAGCAGCGTTTGTAGCAGTGCGGGGTGTACAGATAAATCCCTCGCCAATTTCGTCATTTCGCCGTCAAGGTACGTAATAATATTGCCATTATGTTCTACGCCCAAATCCGTAAGGTTGGTATAAAGCCCGGGCAATTCGGCATCACTTTGGTCGTTATATTGTGGATATGCGGTACCCGTTTTATGTGCACGGAAATTATTGTAAACTTGTGTACGATATGTAGCAAGCAGGGCAGAAAACCGTTCCTGTTCGGCTGTGTTTTCTAACTCACCCGTCATGGTATATTAGAAGGTAATATTGGGCGTTATGAACCTTTTCTCTCAACGCCGGTTTACTGCATTCGCTATAGTCATTAAACAACTTCGCAACCGCCACAGCCTGTTTATTAAGATTGGTTCGTGCTTGGCTCATAGCTACGTACACAAGGGTTTGTTCATTCACCGCCTCAGGTGAACCGTTCCCCCACAACGCCGCCTTCGCCACAGGTTCAATCTTAATGTTGCCATCTCTATCTTTACCTGTAAATTTATTATACTCTTCGCCTTCTTTCCACCCATCACGGCTGTAACCATCTCTATCCAAATTCGTATTCGTGAATTTATTGTTTTCAACGCCGACTTTCCACCCATCACGGTCGTAACCCTCATTATCCAACTTCGTACCCGTGAATGTATTATTCTCTTCACCGTCTTTCCAGCCATCACGGTCATAACCATCTCTATCCAAATTTGTATTATCGTCATAATCGTCCCGGTCGTTATCAACCCAACCGCTTGTGCCGCTGCCGCCGTTATTATTACTGCCTTCTAAGTCACAAGCCGCAAAAACAAATGATAGCATTAAAGTAAAAAGTGTCGTTTTTAATATAAAATCGTTTTTTTCCAACATTGTAAATTTATTAAATCACATATCGTAATATTGTACAAGAGGAAATAACAAAAATATCTTTGTTTATCATTATGAAATTATTTATGTACTTCAATGGTATAATCAGATAAAACATTTTTTTTAATACTTTTTATAATAACCAGTGCGCTTGGATCATTAATAATTTCATATTGAACTAACTTTTTTAAAGAATCTGCATCAAAATACACAAAGTCAACAGGTTGACCTTTATAATAAATTAACGATATTTTAATTATTTCCAATGCATCGCCGCTCTTGTCTTTAATGGTAATATAAAGGCGATACTCACAAAAACCTGCTAAGCCACAGACCTGCCTAACACATGATGCCATCCAATTATCATGATTAATATTTACTTTTAAATTGGGTTCAGCCCGCTTAAAGTCTAGATCGAAAAGTGTCTTTTGATTACTACGTTTTATCTGATCTCTAACCGTCCTTATATCATAATATGTATCTGACATATAGTACTCCTCTATTGGTGATATTACTTATTTAAAATGCTCTTATTCCTGCCATTGCATAAACTAACCCCATGAGTTCGGATTTAGTAATGTCGTTCAATTGACCATCATACGCAATTGCTCTTGGAGAAAATAGCCAGCTGCTAAACGGTATACGTTTTTGGATGGAAAACCAGATTCTCGTTAGTATTATAAATATATTCATCTTTCTATAATTTAAAAGTTCTAAATAATGAGCATAAGCGGCTTTATATGATGCATAAGCTTTCTCTCTTGGCTCGGATCTGCTTGTGGCTTGATCTATGAGGAAGCCGTATGCTTTGTATTTATCATTAAACTTATTTAAAGTAAATGAGATATAAGCATTTACAGCCTTCTTTAATCCTTCGTAAGCATCGGTTGGGCTTTTCCCTTTAGCTTCTACTTCAAAGTCTATACAAACAGCAGCATATTTTAATCCTAAGATGTCGTCTTCTTCTTTATAAATTACATAACGAGCCGTACGAAGAAAATAAAGGGTACTCATCCTTTGGGAAAGCTTAAATTCACCAAAATTCTCAACATACCCATTTTCGGTTTTCCAACACATTTTAGCCTTCCTTCAACTGCTCTTTTTTAGCATACTAATATAAAGGTAATGCAAATTTGACGCTATTGTCAATGAATTAACGAAAATATCCGTTTAAATCTCAGCCTTTGACTGACAATATGGTCAAAATTTGGGACTTGCCAAAACAGTGATCTGTTGCAATAATGGGAAGATAAATATTAATTCTTTTTCAATGGAGGAAAAAATGAAGAAAATTTCAGCTATTCTCTTAGTCTTGGCTTTGGCTGCGTCAATGGTGATGGTGGTCGGTTGTAAGCCAAAAGGCGGTCAGTTAATCGGTATCGCTATGCCAGAAACTCACGTCCAGAGATGGGTAAAAGACGGTTACTCCCTTCAAACTGAAGCGGAAAATCGCGGATACCGCGCAGAAGTTCAGTATGGCGATGCAAATCAGCCTACACAGAATCAACAGATTCAAAGTTTCCTGACACAGGGAGCAAAAGCCCTTATCGTCGGCTGTATCAATGATGGTGTATCTTCCGTAATCGCGGAAGCGGCTCGTGACAAAGTACCGGTTGTTGCATACGACCGCATAATCCCCAATTCGGAAGATTATGACTACTACATCACATTCAACAACTTTAAAGTAGGCGTTCTTCAGGCTCAGAGCATTGTCGCAGGTCTCAACCTTGACGCGGCAAGCGCAAACGCGCCTAAGCTCATCACCCTGTTTGCCGGTTCCCCGACAGACGGAAACGCTTTCTTCTTCTTTGACGGCGCAATGAGCGTTCTTAATAGCTACATCGACAAAGGCGTTCTCAGAGTTATCGGTCCTTATCCCAAAACATCAGCAGACAGAGACAATTTCCAGAGAATCGCCACAGAAAACTGGCAGGCTCCTATCGCTAAAACACGCATGGAAAACCTTTTAAGCAACGATGCGCGCACAGTCACATTAGACGCGATTCTTGCGCCTAACGACACATTAGCGCGCGCTATTCTCGAAGCCTGCAAAGCAGACGCGAAATACCGCGGAAAGCTCCCTGTAATTTCAGGTCAGGACGCAGAATATGATTCAGCGGTATCGATTAAGAACGGCGAACAGTACAGCACAGTGTTTAAAAACACAGCCAAATTGGCGGAAGCCGCTGTTATCCTTGTTGATCAAGTTCTCAAAAAACAGGAAATTAATATTCCCGGCGCGGAACTTGCGACAGGCGATCTTGCCGAAATCGGCAACACAGGAAAAAAATATGTTAAGGCGTTCCTTTTGGATCCAATCCTTGTTACAAAAGACAATCTTAACGTAATGGTCGAAGCCGGATTCTACGATGACAGGCTCGACAGAGGAATTCTTTTACTTAACTAGTATTAGTTGAAAATGCTCGGCTGTTCGCAGCCGAGTATTTTTTTTGCCCAAGGGATTTTGATGAGCGAATATATTCTTGAAATAGAAAATCTGACAAAAGAATTCCCCGGCGTCAGGGCTCTGGAAAATGTCAATTTAAAAGTTAAAAAAGGCGAGATTCATTCATTGTGCGGCGAAAACGGCGCGGGTAAATCAACGCTGATGAGCTGCATTTCAGGCGTTTATCCCAAAAACAGTTACGAAGGAAAAGTTTTTTACAAAGGGCATGAAACAAACTACAGCAGCGTAAAAGACAGCGAGAACGAAGGGCTTGCGATTATTCATCAGGAACTGGCTCTAAGCCCGTATCTTTCAATTTATGAAAATATTTTTTTAGGACACATGGAAACCCGGTTCGGCATAATCAACTGGAATAAATATATAAAAGAATCCAAGGATTTTTTAAAAACCGTAGGTCTAAACGAACCGCCTGAAACTATCGTAAGCAAACTCGGCGTGGGAAAACAGCAGTTAGTTGAAATTGCCCGCGCTCTTTCAAAAAAAACGGAGCTGCTCATTCTTGACGAGCCGACTTCATCTTTAAACGACGATGAAAGCGAGAAGCTCCTCAACCTTATTTTAGAATTTAAACGCCAGGGTATTACCTCGGTGATAATTTCACATAAATTAAATGAAGTTTTAAAAGTCGCGGATACTGTCACGATTTTACGCGACGGGCAGAGTATCAGCACATACGACGTTAAGGCGGACAATTTAACCGAAGAAATGATTATCAAAGATATGGTCGGCAGAAATTTAACTCACCGTTTCCCGGAAAGAAAATCACATCCCGGCGAAACTGTAATGAAGGTAAGCAACTGGACTGTCTATCATCCTGATTATCACACAATCAAGGTTGTTGATGATGTTTCGTTTTATCTTCGCAAAGGCGAAATTCTCGCCTTCTGCGGACCAATGGGAGCCGGACGCACAGAATTAATGATGAGTCTTTTCGGCAGTTCCTACGGTTACAGGAGCGAAGGCGAATTGATTATTAAAGATAAAAAATGCAAATTTAACAGTCCGCACGCCGCGATTAGTTCGGGGCTCGGCTATATTTCGGAAGACAGGAAAAGTCTGGGGCTTGTTCTCATTCAGGACGTAAAAACAAACATAACCCACTCCAGTCTGGAAAAAATTTCAAAGTTCGGAGTGATCAACAGTCAGGAAGAAATTAAAAAAGCCGAACAATACAGAAAAGACCTTAACATCAGAACGCCGTCGATAAATCAATATGTGCGAAACCTCTCAGGCGGCAATCAGCAAAAAGTAGTTGTCAGTAAAACATTGATGGCAGACCCTGATATATTTATTGTAGACGAGCCGACGCGCGGAATTGATGTCGGCGCCAAGACCGAGATATACGGCATTATGAATGATATAATTGCCGCAGGAAAAAGCGTTATAATGGTCAGTTCGGAACTGCCGGAAGCGCTTGGCATGGCGGACAGAATTTATGTGATGAACGAAGGAAAAATTAAAGGCGAACTTTCCAAAGAGGAAGCAACCCAGGAAAAGATAATGCATATAGCGTTAGTAGGTTAATAAGAAGAGGAGAATTAAATGAGTGATGCTGTTATTCAAACTTCCGATTTTAAAACGCTGATAAAAAATAATATCAGAAATTATTCCATGTTTATTATGCTGGCAGTGATCATGATCATTTTCGCTCCGCTGACCAACGGGAATAATTGGAGTCCGCGAAATTTTACAAATATATTTTTCCAGTACAGTTATGTTTTAATTCTCGCTGTCGGCATGGTAATGGTAATTATCGTACAGGGCATAGACCTTTCCGTCGGCTCCGTTTGCGCGTTTATCGGAGCGCTTTCCGCCATGATTTACAACACCGGCGTAGGAATGGCTGTAACATTAATCGCCGCGCTTTTGATAGGAGCGCTTGTAGGCGCGTATCAGGGAGTATGGATCGCTTACGGTAAAATGCCCGCGTTTATTGTTACGCTCTCGGGCATGATGCTGTTCCGCGGACTTACATACCTTGTTACAAAAGTAAATCCGATAAGTTTCAGCGACACAGGATATTCGCTTCTCGCGACAGGAACTCTCGACGAAGTATTAAATTTAAAAATGATTGGACCCTATTATCCGACAGCGATTATTATTGCGGTGCTGCTGCTTGTGCTTTTTTACATAACAGAATTTACCTCGCGCAAGAGAAAAATCGACAACGGATTCGCGGTTACATCTATCGTTTTATTTGTAATAAAACTTGTTCTGATAAGCCTTTTAACTCTTGGTTTGGCGGATCGTTTCGCGCGTTACCGAGGGCTTCCGATTGTTGCGCTTGTTTTAGGCATAACCGTATTTATTTTCCATTTTATTCTGAATAACACCGTGCTTGGACGTTATATTTACGCTGTCGGCGGCAATCCGCGTTCGGCAAAATTATCAGGCATTAACTCCGAACTGGTAACATTTATCGTATTTTGTTTTATGGGCATAATGACAGGGCTTGCCGCTGTTGTTTCAACAGGTTATATGAACAGCGCTCTTCCGCAGGCGGGCAACCTCTTTGAACTTGACGCAATCGCGGCGTGTTACATCGGCGGCGTTTCCGCAGGCGGAGGCATAGGTTCCGTAATCGGCGTTATTGTCGGCGGTTTTGTTATGAGTTCGATTAATAACGGAATGTCTCTTATGAATTTAGGCACTCACTACCAATACGTTGTAAGAGCGTTGATTCTGCTTCTTGCCGTTTTCTTTGATGTCTACACGCGCCGTAAAGCGGGATTAGGCTAATAATAATAGTACGGGGTCGAGTATAGAACCATTATGAAAAACACAATCAAATCCATCTCAACGCCTACATATATTCCATTTCTTCCGTTATCCAGACGGTAACCTGTCTTGACGGAAATAATGTTGTAATTCATGTTTCCGATATTGTATCGAAACCCCATCTGCATTCCGGCGGAAATTACATATTTATCCCAAGAAGTTTTTTCGCCAAAGAAAATAAAACTGGCGGAAATAAAAGGTCCCATATAAATATTGGTGACAGCAAAATTAATATTTAAGGCATTCCAGTATAAATTCAAATTTAAAATGCTGAAAGGCAGATATTCGCCGTCATCGTTTTCATTAAAAACAGTTCTGTAAGGATTCAACTCCAATCCAAGATTGGTTGTTCTTTCCTCTATGCCGAAATTCATCAATGAAAACATTCCTTCAAATTCGGAAGCATTGTAGAATGGAAAAAAGCCTCCAAGCCCGATATTTCCCACGTTTAAATTATATCTGAAATCCTGCGAAAAAGCAGGAGTCAGCAGCGCGGCAATTAAAACCACAAATAAAAAAAACCTTTTCATAACACACCGCCTTTAAGAATTTTCAGGTATGCGTACGCGTACCCTCTCTATCATTTCTTTAAATTTAACACTCTCTTTTTTAACCAGTTGAATAAAAGAATTTTCTTCCGGTTTTCCGAGAACAAGTTCCATCTCTTTATGATTACGGAAAGTGTTCGCCTTAAATGAATTTCGGTAATCCTTCGCCCTGCTTTCGAAAATTTGCTTTTCTATCCGGCTTCGAATTTCTTCAACTGCGGTCAGTTCATTTTTAAACGTATCCGGGTCGATGGATTTATTTGATTCATACAGATACATGAGCGTCGCCCAAGCATGGCAGGTTTTATCGAGGAGATATGTCTCGTCCCAGGAATCATACACATGATGAATGTCATCCCAATTATTGTATTTGCCTTTGCCTATGTTTTTGCGAAGTTCATCCACGCGGAAAGCAGGTACAACCTGACCGCCAGCGTTTACCCATTCTTTTATCCGCTCCTTGGGCGAAAAAGCGTTTAACATTTCCGATAAGCCTGTATAATCAAGTTCCGGTCTTGAATCGAAAAAAGAAGCGATAGTCTTAACGGCATAATAACGCAGCATCTGGCGGTAAGCTGAAATTCCTTCAAAAGGTTTCATTATTACCTGCCCGCGTCTTGAATTTTCGAAATGGCGGCAATTAATTTTTCTGACAGCGCCTTTATCAAGATTCGCGATATCCGCAGGCGACAAGCCTGCTTCGCAAAGCCATCCTTCCAATATGTTTAAAGCGGAAATTATTTCTTCTGCGGTATCCGGCGCGAGATAATCGGATTCGATTCTCTGTACTTTAATTTTTCTTTTATCGCGGGTATTTGTTTTCCATGAATTTCTTTCGAGAGCGTAAAGATTGTGTATCCAAAAATAAGCGGGCATCACTTCCAGTCTGTTTTTATGCACGTTATTATTAACAAGCGAAAAGGGTAAAGGTATATTCATTTCCGAAGGATACTCGCCCTTGGCGATAATAACAAATGACGCGAATATGCTTGAATGTTTCAAACTTACGGCAAGCCCGGGCCAAAAACCGCGTTTGGCGCGTATCTCTCCGTCGTTTGCGCGGCTGTTGTGGTTGCTGCCAATGGTGGCAGCAGCTGCCATATTAGACATTCCCTGAATCAGGCTCGCAATTAAAAAAGAATTGTTATGATGCTGCTCATGCACGGGGAAAATCAAATTGTTGAGTATCTCGCAGCATGATACGGTGGAATTATCTCCCAGCACTGAATGGATAAGGCGCGCTCCGTATTTTAAATTGCTGTTTCTTCCCATAACAAAACGCACTGCCTTGGAACCGTAAAAAACATTGCACGCGTATCCTACAATTCCGTTTACCATTTCTACGCCCTCACCTATTTGCGTCGGTTCTTCGGCGGATGAAAGTATCGAAATGTTCTTAAGCTTATTAGCTCCTTTGATATATGCGGATTCGCCTATCGCGGTATCCTTGATTATTGAACAGCTTTTTATTACTGCTCCGTTGCCGATAATTCCGTAATTACCCCGCACGCTGCCGTATTGCTTTTGCGTAATTTCCGTCAGTTTCTGCGTTAACGCGGTATCATCGCGGTAATTCGCCCAAAGATACGCGTCCGCCGCGATCATGCAGTCAAACGGCAAAATAGAACGTCCGCCTGCTTCATTCTGAACATCAATCCAGACGCGGACATCTTCTTCCTCGCCGTCCTTGATTACGCCGTTGCCGAATTTCGCGTGATTTGTCGTTTGCAGTTCATTGACTTCGGAGAGGATGCAGTTGTTACCGATAATGTAATGTGAAATATAAGCGCAATTTTGAATCGCGGTATCATCGCCGATATCGCAGGAAATAATTGTTGCGTTGCGAATACCCGCAGGCACATGGAAATCGTTGTGACGAAGTAAAACTTTTTGCAAGGAACCGACTCGAACAAAGCCGTAAAATTTGGAATCACTAATTAATGACGGCTCAAACGGATCGCTTACAAGAAAATTATTCCAGTCGGGGCAGAAATTACGATTTTTAATTAAAACATCTATTTCTTTGGGTTTTAACTTACGCCAGTCCCCGGGTTTTTTATAAAATTTTTCCTGCTGCTGCGCATTACGCAGCCAATACTCGTCCGCGCCGGATGGAAGATACTCGGCAGGTATAAAGTCATAGCCATAACGTTCAAGCGGCAGGATATTTTTTGTCTTCATGTGATAATTATACAATAAAAAGTGAGGATTGTCCGCATTAAGGATTATTAACAGACAGAGTCCGATATCACCAATTTTGGCAGGTATAAAATACTCAAAAACCGTAAAACTACCCGATTTGGTGATTTGTCTTTGAGTTTTTCATATCATATATTTTTTACAAGAGCGTATCGAAAAAGACTTTGTTAAAGTTTCAATATGCTATAATTATTTTTGGAGGTGTACTTATGAAAAAGTATATAACTCTTATTGTTTGTTGTTTAGTAATGTTTTTTTCCGCGGGAAAAGTTTTTGCGCAGATTGGTTTTACAGGTCCTTCACAATCCGCCGCTGCTTCCGGGCAGGGTTTTATGGGCGGTCAACAGACAATGGCGTCTTCTGGCTGGAATACCACAGTCGGTCAGGCAAGATATCTGCCTCATGATTCGTGGGTTGTAATGTCCGGTAATATAATCAATATGCTGCCCGGAGGCAGACAATATACTTTCCGTGATTCATCAGGCGATATCGCGGTTGATATAGGACCGAAAGAATGGCGCGGGCTTGCAATTGATATGAACGATAAAGTAGATATTTTCGGTGAAGTGAAAATCAGCCGCGGTCAATTTCATATTAAGGTTCATGCGATTTCAGGAACAGGAAGAGTAAATGCGAGAGTAGGTCAGACTGTTACAATAACAAAGCCTATCACAATTAATGAAGCGATAAATCTCCCTTATGATTCGTGGGTTGTATTAAACGGAAATATTATTAATTTTTTAACTACAGGAAAACATCATTATACATTCAGGGATTCCTCAGGCGGTGAAATTACGGTTGATATCGGAAATAAAAACTGGCGCGGTTTATCTGTCGGCGTATCTGACAAGGTGGAAATTTACGGAGAAATAAAATTTAACCGTTACGGTCAAATTCATGTTAAAGTTCACGCCGTAAAATTGGCGGGAGTATAATTTTGCTTAAGGTAATAAATGGAATAAACACGGCGGTTAAACGCTTTTTTCAAACCCGCGACGAATTATCATTCCGCAATATCAGGCTTGGTCTTTTGCCGGTTCTTTTTATCTTTCCTGTTTCGGTTATAATGTGCAACCTGCGGTATTACGGTCACAGTATAGCCATAACAGGATTTGCAACTAACGAATTGATGCTATTAATGCTTGCGCTCGGCTGGCTGATTCTTTGTTTCATTCCGAAACGCTTTATTATTCCTTTATTGAAAATATCCGCTGTAGTTTCGGCTGCTATTCTTTTTTCTTTATTTTTTATGCCGATGGGATCGGGACAGTTTGCGGTTTACATGGCTTTTCAATTTTTTGCCGGGCTTTGCGCTGCCTGCGGTTTTTACCTTTTCTGCTTTGTGCTGAATAATATTGAACGTCTTGCAGGCATGGCTATAATTCAATTGTACTACGGATTTTATTATGCTGTTTGGAATGTATTCCCGAATTTTCACGCTGCGGTAAATTCATGGGCTGGCGCTGCTCTTATGGCAGTTTTACTTTTCATTGTATTTATGAGCGGCAGAAAAAATCCTGCCGCCATGGAAACAAATACAGACAGCAGCGGAAAAGGTTCGGGAGTTCCTTTTGTTATTGGCTTAGGCGTTGTTCATTACATGATTATGTGCATGAGTAATTATATTGAATGGGCGCAAGGCAGCGTATCAAGTTTCGCCTTTGGGCTTGGCGCGGCTATTTCAATTATTATTGTTATAATTATACAGTTTTTGGTAGGCAGAAGCGCATTATATATTTGGGTGATGTTTCTTGCTTTTACTTTATTCGGACTTGGCGTTCTTTTACTGGAACCTCAGCAGGGAGCGGCAGCGCAAATAATTTCTCCTTTAAATACATCAGCGGCGCTTATGTCCGGTTCTTTTATTTACGGTTTGGGCGACAGTTTAGGTTATATAATAATATGTTATATGTGCGCAGGGGCAATTAAAAGAAGCAAGTCGCTGCGAATGTTCAGGTTTTATTGCTTTGTTTTTTTTATACAATATTTTTTTATATCAGGCATTTTTTCGTTTTACTTTAATTATTTCGATGAACCCAACAGATTTCTCGCCTTTGCCGTTGTACTTGTTCTGGTCAGTTTATGTTTGTTATTTATGCCCTTTATTCAAAAAAGACTGTTTGACGCGGATTGGACGGATGGTCTTTATCTTTGCGATATGATCGAATTTGCAAAACCTCTTGAAGAAACGGAAGAAATCAATAAAAAGGAAAATTTAAATTTAACTCCAAGAGAGCGGGAAATTTTCACTTTACTTCTTAAAGGCACATCACCGAAAGAAATCGGGTATACCTTAAAAATCAGTTATGAAACAGTACACCATCACCAAAAAAACCTGTATCGAAAATTAAAGATTAATAGCATACAGGAACTGTTCGCCAAATACAATTCTTATGATTTTAATTTCACTTAAATTCTTTAGCCTGTCTTAAACTATAACAATTTTTTTGTGCGAATATTTTTAAAAATAAAGACAGCCATATTAATCCTTAAAAAAATGTTTCCCGCATCAGAACACGATTAACGCCGGCAGTGAGTGCCGTTTACTGAACAACACTTCTGCTTATTATATATTTCTCTTATTAAATTTTGAAAAATATTTATCAATTTCTGATCTTAATGTTTTTCCTGCTTTTTCAAAACAATCTAGCAATTCTTGATATGCTCCTTTTCCGCCCAGAAAATTCCAAAATTCTTCAGCGACCATTAATTCATGCTTTAAATCAAGCATACCTGCCATTGTCCAACGTTGATATGGTTCTGGTTCATATGGATTATATGGTATAGATATTAATGTATGTATATTTACGTTTTTATTTTTTGTTAATGCTATTCCAGCCCATTCCAATAAAGTTTGCTTAAACTTTTGAAAATCTCCCTTATTTGGTTTTACAGTTTTTAAGTCGAAAAAGTATTGCTCACCTGAAGATGTTTCAACATATAAATCTACTTTTGCTGGTTTTAATATATTAATTTCGCCATTTAAAGTATTTTTTAGTAGAATTAATTCCTTTTTTTTATCTGGCTTAGGATCAATGGTAAGATTGTTAATTATTTCTTGTACTTTATGATGACAATTACTATAAATTTCTTTACCAACAATATATTGAGATTCAACTTTTGCGAAATTATTTTTTGCTAAAGCGACAGCAGAAGGTTCAAATATTGATGTTCCAAAAGTAGTATTCAATGATTGAATAAACGAAAAAAGAGCCATTCTATCCTTGCCTAAAAGTTTAAAATGAAACGGCATATTACTACTTTCTGGAGAATAATTTTGAAACTTTTTCCTTAAGGAATCTATAATTACTTCTTGTATATAATCCTTTTGTGAATCTGAGAGCATTATTTTCTCTCCTTTAAATGAAAAATAGTTTCTGAATAAACTGTTTTATCTCTTTCTGTTCTGTTAAGAACAGGGCGTTTAAACGTATTAACAATAGTCATTCCCGAATTTTCAGCAATAGCTGGATAAAGATTATATTTATCATTAGCAACTAAAAAAATATTATAATCTTCAATTAGATATTTTTTACAATTATTCAATACAGCAGCAATTCCTTCTGTATAGCTTTCTTTTGCTGCCTTACCTTGACCGCGAAACAATGGACCTATTTCAAGATCATCATTCCTTTGAAATTCAAACAAATCATATGCATAAGCATGTTGTTCATGGTAATCTATTAAACCAACATATGGAGGAGATGAGAATATTCCATTAATTTTATTTTTTTTAAGAATTTCATAATATTTTGGCATTATTCGTTTTATTTCTTTATTTATATCAATAGTTTTACTGTCACCAATTAAACATAATTGATAAGAATTTTTTCGTAATTTTGAGTATATTAATAACCGAGAAATAGTATCTTTTGAATAAGTTTTCCACCATTTTAATATTGAAAATAATGGTTTACATATTTTTCCATGTTTACTGCAATAATATGTTGTAGTAACTGGTTCTAACAATGTAGCAAGATCAGCATGTGTTGTTGAACGGCAACTACGTATTGTCCGGCTTAGAATTATATATAAAATATTTTTAATATTTTCGTCATTTATTTTTTTAATAATTGAATAAACAAAATCTATCTCGCTTCGTATATGCTTTGAATACCATTTATCAAGAAAATTATTACATTTTTTTTCTTGAAGTACAACATCATATTTTTTTACCAATTTTTTAAATATAGGTAAAAATATTTTTTCTTTTTCATATGCATAAGTATCTTCATTAATTTCTTTTTTTCTAAGTTTATATTTATATTCTGGAACAGGAAAATATACATTATTAAATTCATTTAATTTATGCAGCAGACTTTCTTCAAATTCTACTATATTTGATTTTTCAACAAATTCCATCAACAAATTAGTAATTTTTAATATTTCAAATTCAAGTTTTGGAATATTATAATCAGTAATTTTACAATTACTAATTAGTGCGTTAAATGCAGAAATGTCTATACCTATTGCATTAATACCTAATTCAGATGCTTGGGTCATTGTCGTACCACTTCCAGAAAAAGGATCAAGAATAATATCTCCTGCCTTAAAATAGACATCTTTTTTAAACTTATCTGTATGATTATCCAAAAAATATTCAACAAGTTGTGGTATAAATTTTCCTTTATAAGGGTGTAATCTATGAACATGTTTTGTCGTTTCAGCCTCTTTATACTTGTCAAACGACAATGCCCAATTAAGATCATCGCCAAATTTTTCCTTAAAATTTAATTCTCTTGAACCATTATATGTTTGATAATAATTACTAAGTTCATTTATAGATACAAATGTTGTTCCATTTTTTTCAATACGGCGTATTCGACCATATTGGATAAGATAGGATATATTAGAAGTTGTTACATTTTTTCTTAAATGACTAGTCGCCCAAATACTTGCTTCTTTTATCGTTAATAGATGTTCCCTCTTACTATAAGGTTCCAGGAAAAGTGAGGTTTTATTTTGTAATTGTGTTTGATTTGTCACATAAACAGTGTACAATTCATTATTATTTTGTCAAGTAGTAAAAACTATGAAAATTAATACCGTTTAAGATAGGTAATATAGTAATTTGAAACATTGATATTTATTAAAATTATAATAAAAAAATAGAAATGTTTAATTTCAAACATTTTTTTTCTAAAATCGTTATAAAATAACGAAACAATTTTTCTAAATAAATTTTTGAGATATTTCATTAAATCTGTCTTGTGATTTTGAATACCCTTTTTCTTTTTTAACAAATTTTTTATTGAATTCTTCCATTTCGTTATTATCTACTTTATAAGCCTCTCCTTCATCAAATATGCCTTCTATTTTATTTAAAGCATTGGGATATAATTCTAAAACTAATAATGCCGCAGGATATTTTTTATCTTTGTTTGTTATTCTAAATTCTTTTGATTCTTTAAAACCGAATCTTTCATAATATTCCGGATCTCCGTATATAATTATACCTTTATAGCCCATATCTTTTGCTAACTTTACAGTATGTTTAATTAATTTACCGCCGATTCCATTATTTTGATATTCCGGTAATACGCTTATTGGACCAAAAGTTAATACAGTATGTTCAATATTATTATTTATAACTTTTGCTTTTACATATACAATATTTCCGATAATTTTATTATTGTTTATTGCTACAAAATCCAATTCTTTTATAAATTCATTTGTTTTTCTTAAATTATGTATCAGTAAATGTTCATCACATCCGGGAACATAATGATTCCAAAATGCCTCTCTTGTAATATTTTCAACAATAAAATAATCTTTTTCTTCTTCTAATCGTAATTCAATATCCATAAATATTTTCCTAGTTAAAAGTTTTCATATATTTAGCTCTAAAAAAGTTTAAATTGGGAAATATAGATACTGTATCAGAAACAGAAAAAGAACCATTATAAAGCTCAAAATCGTCTAATATTCCACTACCATTTTGCGGTTCATTATTAATAACAAGATCATACCATATTTCAAACCGTGAATTAATATTTCCTTTTTCATATTCGTTAATTATTCTTTTAACTTCATCATCATTAAGAAATCTTTCAATAATAATGTAATAATGATTGTACTTACCATCTCCCTCAACTTGTTTTTCCGATAATGGTTCACTCATTTTTGAAAGTAATATTTTACTGTTTTCTTCCAAATAAACCGGATTAAATCCGCTATCTAAACTTCCATTTTCATCTGTTTCTTCATTAAGGTAAACATAAATATTTATCTCCTCTCTTTCCAATAAAATCTCATAATCTCCGATTACAACGAATCCATTGGTAAAATTAAAAAAGCCAATATGATCATCACCAATATACTGAATTGGTATACAGAAAAAAGAGGCTGAATCATTTTTCAAAAGAAATATAGATAAAGTATTTTTAAACGAAATATTATATTGACGTTTTGTTGTATTTGTGCAATTTGAGAGAATAATTGTCATAAATATAACAAAAATACATAAACTGATATTCTTAATTCTTTTCATTAAATAATAATAATTTATTTTTGAAATAAAATCTACATACACTTTATATTTTTTACCTGAAAACTTTTCCAAATTTACTATTAAAATTATCTCCACCGTTTTGATTATTAAATAGGCAGGAGCAGTGGTGTTATACTCCTGCCTGTAACCAATAACGCAAACTTAAATCCGATCAAATTTTATATCATTCACAATTTTATCCAAAACACTCCTTCGATTTTTTGAAACATCATAAATAATAGGATTGTATTTCTGAAATTTGTCATAGAAATTTTGACTGTATTCTATGCCGCTAATTACATGGCTTCTCAACTGGTCATCGTTAAGATTGTATGTCCAGTCACTATCGATATCGTGTTTCCTAATGTCGTTAAATAAATCATCAGGCACAATGTTGGGATATATCAAGCCGATTATCAAATAGTTATCCTTCCATTCATCATACATATCCAAAATAGGCAGCATTTTTTCAAAGTCAAAATGACTGCCGCTTCCCTCAAGCACACAATTTGTTCCATTGCGGCAGCATGAACGATAAGTTAATCCGCCGATAAAATGCGCTAAAAACGGCGCTAAATTGGCAGCAGTCGTTTCAATGTTATTGGGCTGACCGATTTTTGCTTGCGGCATAGACCTCTCGAACGCAGTAATAATATCGTCAGTGCCAATAACACTGTAGCATAATTCTTCGTTTAACTTCTTAGCAAGTGTTGTCTTACCTGCTCGTCCTGTTCCGAGTATTATAATATTTTTTTTCATTTTTGATTTTCTCCTTTAAATTTTTTTGCAGTCATAACAATTAATGCAAAATTAGATGTATCATTCCCTTCACGTTCTCCCCATACATATAGTCCTTTATCAGAGGATTCCGGGTCATCAAAATTATAACAAGCGGTTATTTCAACAAGACCTGCTCTCGTTAAATGTTTACGCCACCATTCTCCGCTGTGATAAGCAACTGAACTTTCATCCTTTGCCCAGCGAGTCCATTTATCTTCGTCAATAAGACCGTCAATAACAAATCCAAACTGTCCCCCTGTTTTAACTAACTTACTATATGTTTGAGGGAAGTATGTGTCGGATGTTCCAAAATAATGGTAAGCGTTTAACGATACTGCCGCGTCAAAAAATCCTTGTGCATACGGAAGAGAGTGGGCATCGGCATGAATTGGGAAAACCTGATCGGCTGCGCCTGCTTCCTCAAAGCGCTGCAAATTTTCCGCAGCGGAAATCCATAAATCGGTTGCAAAAACCGTAACACCGTATTCCTTTGCAAGAAATACAGATGAGCAGCCTTTCCCACAACCCATATCCAAAACCTTCATGCCGGGACGCAAATCCATCTTTGCACATAATTCTTCGGCAAGATATAAAGGATTAGGTCCCATCCAGTTATCTTTTATCCAATTGTAATCGTACTTATTGGCTCTTTTGTACTTTTCTATTTTAATAAAATTTTTCCATTCATCTGAGTGAGAAGTCTCTTGAGTGACATTTTTATCAGTCAGTTTTTCATTATCTTTCATTGTATCATCCTTGTTTGAGAATTTTCCATGTCTTAACCTATTTTAGGGTTTTATTTTTGAGAACATAGATTTCCCGCGAGTTTATTCAGCTTAACAAGCCGAAAGTTGAGAAAATAGGTTGGGTATTAACCTAAAAAAATCCTTAGGTTAAATCGACCGCATATCTACATTATTGATTCAGAATTGAAGAAAGAATTTATATTTCTTAATTGCAAGAGATATTTCTGCCGCAATATGCGGTTTTTATAAAATTTTTACCACACTGTTTGTCATAATTAACCTCCCTACTAAAAATATATTTAGTAACTATATTCAATTTACAATATAAACAAAATATTGTCAAGTTTTAATTAATTTTAATATTCTCGAATTCAATTTTAGCCTGTATTTCGCCTAACATTCTAAGTTGGCGACCTTTTTTTTGCCCGATAAGGAAAACTCAAAGCGTTTTACGGGCGCAAAAAAATGTGGTGAAACAAAAGCCCACAAGGGTGCTTGAACCGATTGAGTTATGTGGAACCCGAACCACCGTCAGGCAGCGAAGAAGTTACTGTTTGCTAGGCGAGCGGTTTGGGCGTACACCATTATTTTAATTTATATTTACATGAAAATTATATTCTTGTTAATTTTCTTTAAATGTGTTATTGAAGCCTCATATAATTGTTGCGCTTCTATCATATCAGCCAATTCTTTATCTAAATTAACGTTTTCTGTTCCATTAACCACTTCAATGCCATTTCCAGCAGTAATTTTTACATATCTTGTTACATAATTTTCCGTATTCACATTTTCAATATTACTGGCTATTACATCCATTTTCAAATGAGCTATTCCAGCTAATTCCAATAATGCTTCTTCATTTATATTTTTTATCGTCCAATAATTTCCATTGTCAATTATTTCTATATTAAAA
>Ga0209755_10000323_pt1 | contig 90959 bp, 76 predicted proteins | sample TergutCo191P1_FD_187301 | JGI IMG/M metagenome (GOLD analysis project Ga0209755, IMG submission 187301) | Cornitermes sp. P1 segment gut microbial communities from Petit-Saut dam, French Guiana - Co191P1 (SPAdes) (version 2) | ecosystem: Host-associated > Arthropoda: Insects > Digestive system... | reverse complement strand
AAACCCTGTCCGCAGGGAATCGATATCCCGTATCTTTTTGAAATCATGAATCGTTATAAGGTTTACGATTTAAAAGAACATGCAAAAGCGGCATACCTGGAAATGATGAACGGCTGGAGCTGGATTAAAAGTAAAGACGCGTCAAACTGCATATCCTGCGGCGAATGCGAAACAAAGTGTCCGCAGAAATTGCCGATTATAGAACAGCTTGCAGAAACGCATAAAGCGCTTGCGCCTTAGACGTTAGCGCCTTAAGTTGCTTGCAACTTAAAAAACCACGGAGTCGCTGCACATGCGAACAGGTATCAAGCAGAGGAAAAGATTCGAAAAACATGTCCTCCGTGGCTAAAAACACTTAATCAATTACTGGGCGTTGAAAAATTCTATTCTTTCAAAGTCTACCCATTTTTCAGGTTCGCTGCGCATTGCGCCGGTAACATTTACCACTTCTGATCCATAAGCAATGTGTTCAATTATTACAGAACCGTCACTTGCCACCGCTCTGAATCTATATGACGTAACTCCCATCATATTTCTCCTTACATTTGTGGCGGTCAATGCCAGATTTCCGGTATCGTTTACTTTCAACGAAACAACATTGAATTCCCTGAAGTTATCGCTGACGGTGAATGGAACATCTTTTCCGCTGAGCCTTCCGGCTTCGGCTGCAACGTCTGTTTCTAACTTGCTGCCTAAATCACTTAAACCCTGGCTGAAATCATCGTTTGCTTTTTGAAATGCTTTAACATTTTGTCTTTGTTCCGCTCTTTCTCTTGCAACTCTGTGCCTTTCTCTTACTGCTTCGTCAGCTAAATTATGATCAGCAAATATTGCAGGCAATGCGCCAAAAAATCCATCTGTTCTTAATCCGCTTTTTTTTACACCGCCTCCGCCTCCGCAAGCTGCCATTGTAAATACAATTACTGCAGCAAGAGCAATAATCCCAATAATTTTGATTGTATTCTTCATACAAGTCTCCTTTGCGTAGAAACCACAAGTTGCTGCAACTTATAGTTTTAAATGTCCGCCGACAATTTAAATAAACCTATACAGATTTACTTTGTTATTCTTTCAATTAATACTGTGATTTATGGAAAAAGGAAGATCCTTACGTCTCTATTTTTGCTACCGCATGGCTCATTTTTTGGTACCATGCGGCTCACAAAAACTATTAAATGCGAAATAACTTTCTATACTACGGTAACTATTATTGAGGCTTATTATCCCATCTTTACAATGATCTTATGCTCTTTGCCGTCGCCGAACACGGGAACAATATTCGTCCCTATCGGATTGCCGTCTACAGTTATGGACTTAACGCCTTTTTGAACGCCTGAAGAATTGTCCACGGTGATATGGTAATCCGCGCCCCGGAAATGACGCGTAACAGTAAAACCCTTCATGTCTGAAGGAATGCACGGATCGAGTATAAGACCGTCAAAAGCCGGGCGTACCCCAAGAATGTACTGCGAAATGCTTACAAAAGTCCACGCAGCAGTTCCCGTGAGCCACGAATTTTTTGCTTCCCCGTGATTAACCGCGTCTTTGCCCGCTACCATCTGCGCATACACATACGGTTCCATTCTGCGAAGATCGCTGTCATCTTCGCGGTAAGCGGGGCAAATTTTCGCGTATGTTTCAAACGCGCGATCCCCTCTTCCAAGACGTGTCTCTGCAATCGTAACCCAGGGATTGTTGTGGCAGAAAATGCCCGCGTTTTCCTTGTAACCCGGAGGATACGAAGAAACTTCACCTAACTCAACATGGTATTCCTTGTACGCGGGCTGCAATAGTACGATGCCGTATTTAGAATCAAGATGCTCTTTAACGGAATCGAGTGCCTTGATCGCGCGTCCGTCTTCTGCGCCGATGCCTGCCATAACGGAGAATCCGTTTGATTCGATATAAATTTTTCCGTCTTCGCATTCGTGGCTTCCGATTTTTTTACCGTAAGCATCATAAGCGCGAAGGAACCAATTGCCGTCCCAACCATGCTCATTTATAGTTTCGAGCATTTTTGCGATTGCGCCCTCGGCATATTTGGCTTCATCTTCGCGGTTTGTGCGGCGGCAAATCTCGGCATAATCGGGACCGACAAACGCAAAAATTGCCGCGATTAAAACAGATTCCGCTACGCCACTTTCAAAATTAGCCGTTGTCTGAAATGATTCACCGGGCGTTTTTGAAAAACAATTTAAATTTAAGCAATCGTTCCAGTCTGCGCGGCCAATCAACGGAAGCCCGTGCGGACCTTTATTGTTTACGGTAAAATCGAACGAACGTTTTAAATGAATAAAAAGCGTGTCCGCAAGACTATCGTCATTATTAAAAGGAACTTTTTCGTTTAAGATTCCATAGTCGCCTGTTTCTTTGATGTACGCCGCTACGCCGCAGATCAGCCATAACGGATCGTCATTAAAACCGGAGCCGATTTCGTTGTTGCCCCGTTTTGTAAGCGGCTGATATTGATGATACGCGCTGCCGTCAGGAAACTGAGTCGCGGCAATATCCAAAATGCGCGAACGGGCGCGCTCGGGAACAAGATGAACAAAGCCGAGCAAATCCTGGTTCGAATCGCGAAAACCCATGCCGCGCCCGATGCCCGATTCAAAATAAGACGCGCTGCGTGACATGTTAAACGTAACCATACACTGATACTGGTTCCAAACGCCTGCCATACGCGCCATTTTTTTATCGTCCGGCCGCGAAAGCGACGATGCGTCTACAGTAAATTTACCAAGCAGATTATTCCAGTAATCATTTAATTCAGCTAACGCTTTGTCCGCGTCGTGCGGCGTATTGTATTTTTCAAGAAGCGCGTTTGCAGGTTTTTTATTTATAACACCTGCGGTTCTTCCAGGAGTCGATTTTTCCCATTTTTGATCTTCCGGGTTTTCGCAGTAACCAAGCACAAACACATACGATTTTGATTCGCCTGCGGAAAGACGCGCTTTAATATGATGCGATCCTATCGGCGCCCAGCCTGATGCGACAGAATTATTCGCCTCGCCTTTAAATACAGTCTGCGGAGCATCAAAGCCGTTATACAAACCAAGAAAAGTCTGCCTGTCGGTATCAAACCCCGTAACAGGAACATTGACCGCCCACACAGCATAATGGTTGCGTCTCTCGCGGTATTCGGTTTTATGATAAATACGCGAACTGCCTGCAGGCAGATTTTCGATTTCAACTTCGCCGATGCTGAAGTTACGCTGAAAGTTCGTCATATCATCATTCGCGTTCCATAAACAAAACTCGACAAAGGAAAACATATCGACAAACTTATCAACATTTGATTCGTTAGTAAGCGTCACCTTGTGGATTTCGCATTTATCGTGTAACGGAACAAAAGACGTTTGCGAAAAAGCAAGCCCGTTACGCGCCGAAGAAATACGCGAATAACCCATCCCGTGGCGGCACTCATAGCGGTCAAGCTTCGATTTCATCGGCATCCACGAAGGAGTCCACACATCATCGCCGTCTTTCAGGTAGAAATACCGCCCGCCTGCGTCGGTTGGCACATTATTGTACCGATAACGGGTAAGACGCAGCATTCTAGCGTCGCGATAGAAACAATATCCCCCCGAAGTATTGGAAAAAAGCCCGAAAAAGTCTTCGCAGCCCAGATAATTGATCCATGGATAAGGCGTATCCGGCCGTGTAATCACATATTCCCGCGAGTTATCGTCAAAAAAACCGTATTGCATGCTGTTTCCTCCTGTTTTGGATACAGGATAACCTGTTTTTATGGAAATTTCAATATAAAAGCGTTAACAATTTATTGTTTTTTAAAATATATCTCGGAAAAGAACTCTGAATTCGAAATTGCGTCTACTGTAATAATATCTCTTCCCAGCTCTTTTATATATGTTGTATTAAATTCAAATGCCGGCGTTAATTGTTTTAAAATAATATATAATAATTCTGTGCAATACAATTCTGACGCATCCGCCATATCAAATTTCCAGTCAAACGGCAGACCTAAATATTCCATCGCAGCGTCGGATATTTTATTTTCTTCTAAATCCATTATTCTATAGATACCAACTGCTCTGGCAACTTTTAAAAAATCGTCTAACGGTTCTTTTTTTACAAAGTCCCTCCCGGGACTAGTAGTTCCTTCCGCATGTATTACGGTAATCTGACCGTTTTCAATGCGTATTATTCCGGTATGCGAAAAACGCTTGTCCTCGGCGGAAAAATCGCTGAAAATTTGAGACCAAAGCCTGTCTCCAAGCCGGCAGATTATATCTCCATCTTTTACTATTTCGTAAAGCGCGTCATCTTTTTTAAATGTAACCGGTTTACCTCTAGGCATCATTATATAAGTAAATATTATTAAAATTAATATTACAAATATAATGATGCCTATCAACACAAAGTGTTTTCGATTATGTGTTTTGGTCATTTACTTATTAGCAGTAACTAACCATTTTCCGTCAACTTTTTCAAGATCAAAATCACCTGTTTCGCCGTTTTTATAAGTAACTTTTACTTTGGCTTTATCTCCTTCAATGGTTTCTTCAGTCCTATCAATACCGCCGTATGAATCCAGAGAGCCTTTTGCTTTGTCTCCCAACATAGCAAGCATCTGCGCGCCCTGAGGTGTCATTAATTTATCATACGCATTCGTATCTCCTTTTTGAATAGCAGTATGAAGTTTCTTAACTACGCTTGTCGGACTATCGCCGCCGCAAGCAACCATTGTCATCCCGATTATCGCAGCAAGAGCGATAATTCCTAAAATTTTGAATGTTTTCATAGAAAACTCCTTCTACGTTTAATGTCCGCCGACATTATATCACAAGCCCATACGGACATTGTTTTAAAAATTGTCATATTAATAGGATTTTACATATATTAACAATAAAAAGAAATTGCCACAAGTCCATATTTCTGATGCCTTGTGGCTATATTTTTGATGGAAACACAATTTAACACAGCAAAATACCTCAATGAAACTTAACGAAGCCTTTAGCACCAAAAGCACCATTTCCGTGTCAAAATGACCCAATTTTCCCCTAAATTCCATCTCACTGTATCATTTTTACCATAATTCTACCATTAATCATCATTATCCATGTAAAAAATACCTATTTTTCCCACTTTATTGGCGATTTTGGCAAAGCACTGTCGGCGACATACGGTGTGATACAAAAAATGCCACCTAGCGGGTGCGTGGAGAATGCCACAGCCGTCCGGAGCCGGCAGCGTTTTGCCAAAATCGCTAAAAATTTAACAAAAATATGAATTTTATTTAACTTGGCATAGTTTTTGCTGTAAATATAACGTCGATGAGGACAAGCGAAAGACCCGCCGAAAGGGGGATGGTTCGTTGAGCCGCAGCTTCGCAATAATCCCATAGGACAAGGAAAAAACCATGAAAACTTTGAGCGTATACCGCCCAACCGCAATTCAAAATGCATTATGCGATTTAAGTCGCGGCAATTTTGAAAACCTCTTTGAGTCTTTTTTTGGAGACTCTATTTTTGCGCCCGCAGGAATACTTAACCAAATGCCTGCCGTAGACATTCAGGAAACCGAAAATGGCTATGTTCTGGCAATGGATCTGCCCGGTATCGATGAGAAAAACATCGATGTTCACGTTGACGGCGCAAATTTGACCATCGCTTCACGGCTTGATGAAGAAAAAAAGACTGAGGACACCAACAAGGGTACTTTTCTTCTGCGTGAGCGGAAAATTAGCGCGTTCACTCGTTCCTTTAAACTGCCGGAAAATGCCGATCCGGAAGCTGTAAACGCGAGCTTCAAAAACGGTGTGCTTAATCTGGAAATCAAAAAACGCGCAGAGGCGCAAAAACGAACGATCCAAATTAATGCGGCGTAAGAAAGAAAACAATTAAAAACAAAATCAGAGAACCTGCAGGCAGTTTAACCTGCAGGTTTTTTGTAAATTAAGACAAATTTTTACATGACGATTACAAATTATTAAGCTATACTATGATCATACCTTACGTATGGAGAATAAAATTGAAGACTGTAAAAATGACGGGGTTTTTATTAATAGCTGCTATATTAATTTTTGGATGCATGGGAAACAACGGCAATAGCAATAACAATGATACAGTAAGCGGAGGTACTACTATCACATCAAACTCGTTAGGAACTTATGATGGATATGATTATGAATTCTGGTCAAACGGCATAGCATCGGGAAGCATGACAGTTGGAGCAAAAGGAACCTTTCAATGCGAATGGACAAGTAACGGCTCAGGTTCAAATATTTTATTTCGCAGCGGAAAACGATTCGGCGCATCGCAAACGCATAATCAAATCGGAGATATAACCATTTCTTACGGCGCAAATTATAATCCCGCCGGAACGTCTTATTTGAGCGTTTACGGATGGACGCGAAGCCCATTGGCGGAATATTACATTGTAGAAAGTTATTTTGGAACAGGTCATCCGGGAAGATGGAATAATCCTGTTTATTACGGAACATTCACAATTCCGGAAGAGGGAACTTACGAAATATATAAAACGCAAATGAATAACGCGCCGTCAATTGACGGTAACGGAAAAAATTTTCCGCAGTATATAAGCGTCCGCACGGAAAAACGATCAAGCGGAACAATTTCTGTTTCCAGACATTTTGAAGAATGGCAAAGGATTGGATTGGATATGAGCGGACGATTATACGAAGCAATGATGAAAGTTGAAGGTTATCAAAGCAGCGGTAACGCTAATTTAACACAAAATATAATAACGATTACGCGATAATTAAGAGCAAGGAGCGTGTCCATGAAAATTAAACGACTATATCCGGTATTACTATTGGTTTTTCTTCTTAATGGATGTGACCAGCCGGAAATATCATATACAGATCATATTCTTGATCTTCCCCCGATGCACGAGCAATTTACGGAGATGTTCCTTATTGGAAATATTTTTAGAGGTCCATCTGAATTAACCGGAACAGGCGCAAGCGCATCAATAAACAACCCTCGGCTTACGCGTCATTATAACGCTATCACCGCGGAAAATCATATGAAACCCAGTTATCTGATAATCGGACATACTAACGGCACTTTTACATGGAATACCGACAATCGTACAACGGCTGATAATTTTATTACTGCGGCGGAAAATGCAAACATGAAAGTAATCGGTCATACTCTTCTCTGGCACAGTCAAAATGCAAACTGGATGTGGCAGCAAATTGCAGGTCAGAGCGGAACTGCAATCGCGTCAAAAGAACAGGCTCTTACGATCATGAAAGGATACATTACAGAGGTAGCGTCACGTTATGCGGGAAAAATCTATTCGTGGGATGTTTTAAACGAAGCGTTTCCTGATGGTTCGTCCAATACAAACTGGAAAACTGCAATGCGTCCAAACAATCCGTGGTTTGCCGCAATAGGTTCAGATTTTGTTTACGAAGGCTTCCTTGCCGCGCGCCGCGCAGATCCAAATGCGATTCTTTATTACAATGATTACAACACGGAACAGAGCGGCAGACGAGAATTAATTTACAACATGGTGCTTGAGGTAAATAACAGATATTTATCAAGCGGCGATAAACCGGCAGGCGAGAATCAAAACAGGCTGCTTATCGAAGGTATCGGAATGCAGGAACATCACAACCTTGGCGTGTCGGTAAGCAACATAAGCGCAACCATCAATCGCTTTAGGAGTTTAAGTTTTACAGGTTCAACAGAAAAAATAATATTGGCTGTAAGCGAGCTTGATATAATTGCGTTTGATTCATACAGCGGTTTAACTGCCGCCGGAGGACAGGGCGCAAATTTTGATCTTGCCTCGCAAATATCCAATAGCGCGCTTATTGTTCAGGGAAATCGTTACAGAGACTATATGAGACTTTACATTGCAAACGCCGACATTATCGAACGCGTCTCCTTGTGGGGCGTTCTGGATAACCACAGCTGGAGATCCAGAGGAAGACCGCTTTTATTCGATCGAAATGGAATGGCAAAACCTGCGTATTACGGTTTTATGGAAGCTCTAAATTAAAAACCAAGATTCTTCCCAATTAAAATTACTTTAATTCTTCCCGCAGGTTTGCAATAACGCGTACCCGCAAAAAATGAGCATATTGTGTCAGGGTTTATGCAGTCCGCGCACTTACCGCTCTTGCTGCACGGCGGCTGTAAGTTTGGAAAACGTTTTACATTTAAAGGCGCGGCAATATTCCTTGCGCGAAAAAGAGCGTCTTTGTAATTTTTTGCGACCTTGTTCATGCCTGCCGCAATTATTACCTGTTTGGGGCCGTAAATCATCGCGGCTACCCTGTTGCCGTTTCCGTCAATGTTCACGAGCCACCCGTCTTCGCTTATTGCGTTTGTGCCTGTTAAAAAAGTGTCGCATAACAAAGAGCGGCGCATGATGTCAAGGCGTTCATCAGGGGAGGCGGCTTTGTCCCTGTCAAGCAAATTATATCCTTCGTTTGCAAGTTTTTCCTGAATGTCAAGTTCAGTCAAAGTTTTGGAGCCGCCCCATGAAACCTGATGATCTTTTGGAATAAGCGAAATTATTTTTTGCGCCGCTTCTTTTGGGTCGTCAAAATAATACGCGTCAAAAGAACGCGACTTAAGAGCATTTACAACCTTTAAGCCGATTTTTTGATAATCTTTTTCCGCTATTGTTTTCATAGATGCCATTCCCCGAACCCTGCGATTGTATCGCGCAGGAAATATCCGCTGTCCTTAATCGTGCGCTTTTGTGTTTTAAAATCGACATGTATAATTCCAAAACGCCTTGTATAACCAAACGCCCACTCAAAATTATCGAGTAACGACCAAACAAAGTATCCCTTTAACGGAACGCCTTTTTTTATAACGTCAGCGCAGATTGCAAGATGCTGCTTAAGATAATCTGTTCTCTCCTTGTCATGAACCCTTCCGTCTGCTGTTACAATATCATCATAAGCGCTTCCGTTCTCTGTAATATAAATGGGAATTTCTTTTTTTCCAAACGCTCCTTTAGAAATTTCCGCTATCCATACAAGCTGCCGCTCAAGACCGCCCGGCGTAACCGGCCAATTCATGCCGGTAGTGCTTTGCCATGCAGCCTTTGAAGAATATTTATACGTTGCAGTGTTATCGGCTGCCGCGGGAAACTCGAAATAAAAATTTACTCCAAGAAAATCGACAGGCTGCGCAATAATATCAAGATCGCCGTCTTTTATTGGAAGCAAACCATTTGCTGCGGGAGGAAGTTCGGGGTAACCTTTACCAAGACACGGAAACATAAAAATTTCTGTGTTAAATGCTCTTGCAATATCGGCGGCTTTTTTATCCGCTTCACAGCGTGTTGCAGGTCTCGGCGTATCGGGGTTCCAGGTAATTCCAATAGGCGCTTTTAATCCTGTTTTTCGGTATTCCCTGACGGCAACGCCATGCGCCATATTAACGTGATGCACCGCAGCGAGAGCTTTTTGTAAATCACGATGTCCCGGCGCATGAAGGCCGTGAAGATAGCCCAAATATGCAACGCATAAAGGTTCATTGATTGTTATCCACATATCAATCACATCGCCTAATTCTTTGTAGCAAACTTTGGCGTATTCTTCAAAAGCATCAACAATCGATCTGTTTGTCCAGCCGCCTTCATTTTCCAGCACCTGCGGCAGATCCCAATGATAAATGGTTGCGCAGGCCTGAATGCCGTTTTTATGCAGCTCTTTGCAAAGATCACGATAATACGCGATCCCCTCAGGGTTTACCTTCCCTCTTCCTTCAGGAATAATCCTTGGCCATGCAATGGAAAAACGGTAACTTTTAAAACCCAGTTCGGTCATTAAAGCTACATCTTCCGGATAACGGTGATATTGGTCGCATGCAACATTCCCGTTTTCTCCAGCATAAACCGCCGTGGGCTTACGGGAAAATACATCCCATATCGATTCGCCCCTGCCGCCTTCATACGCGGCACCCTCAACCTGATAGCTGGCTGTAGCAGTTCCCCATAAAAAATCCTTTGGGAAATCCAATCTTTCCATAACATGACCTCCTTTTGTATTACAACACCATAATTTTCGAACCTTGACAAGATGTCTATATTCGTTTACGCTAATTTACTAGGATAAAACGGATGGTAGAAAAAAAGGAAACGGTTAAACTACTCAGAGCAGATCCGTTTAACTATTTAAAACGTTCCTGGATGCTCTATCTGATGCTGCTTTTACCCATTACTTTTTTTATCATTTTTAGATATATCCCAATGACAAACATTGTAATTGCGTTTAAAAATTACAATCTGTTTCAGGGTGTCTGGGCATCGGCTAATCCTGTCTGTCAGGGACACGAAACCGGCGTACATATAACAGGCTGCAGCCATTGGGTCGGTTTTGACTGGTTTAGAACAGCGTTTGCTTCCCGCGATTTCTGGAACGCAATAAGAAACACGCTTTGGCTCAATTTCCTGGATCTCCTGTTTGGCTTTCCTGCTCCGATCATTCTTGCCCTGATATTAAATGAGCTCATTTTTAAAAAATTCAAAAAAATAACTCAAACTATTATTTATCTGCCTCACTTTTTATCGTGGATCATTGTATCAAGTATAGCTTCAAGGCTTTTGGCAACATCAACAGGCGTTGTTAATATTTTTTTATCGGAAAACATGGGAATACAGCCCATAGACTTTCTTATGGACAAATCAAACTGGGTAGCGACATACATTACTTTCGGCGTATGGAAAGAAATGGGCTGGGGTACAATCATTTATTTGGCGGCAATTACCGGTATCAATCCCGAATTATACGAAGCTGCCGAGGTTGACGGCGCCGGACGCTGGCGCAAGCTCTGGAATGTAACATTACCGGGAATAAGGCCGACAATTATCGTTTTATTAATCATGAATATCGGACGTATTTTAGGAATTGAACTTGATCGCCCCTGGACCATGATGAACAGCATAGTAAGAGAAGTGGCGGATGTAATTTCTACCCTTGTTTACCGCGTAGGTATCCAGTCTTTCCAATTCTCCCTGACTGCTGCGATAGGTCTTTTCCAATCGGTTATTTGCGTAGTGTTCCTTATCGGCGCCAACACTCTTGCAAAGAAATTCGGCGAACGCGGAATATGGTAAGGGGATGATATGCACATAAGATCAAAAGAAACAAAATTAGGCGATTTTATTGTTGTGGTAATTTGCTTATTTGTAATTTTACTATGCGTCATGCCGATGCTAAACCTCCTTGCGCAGTCTCTTAGCAGCTCACAGTCGGTTATTAATAACAAAGTATCATTCTTGCCCGTAGTTCACGATCATGTAGAAAATACGTTTCATGTTGGAATGACCATGGAATCGTATAGATATGTTTTTTTAGATCCTTCGTTTACGCGATCGATGTGGTGGACTGCGATTTTAACAGTTATCTGCACATTATTTTCTTTGGGGATGACAATCCTTTGCGCATATCCGCTTACTTATGACTGGCTTAAAGGCAAAACACTTATTAACACATTGATAATATTTACAATGTATTTCAGCGCAGGAACAATTCCCAATTATATATTGATGAGATCTCTCGGGCTCCTTAATAATCCATTGGTTCTTATTATTCCCAATTGTTTATCTGTATTTAACATGATAATTCTTCGCAGTTTTTTCTTTGGAATCCCGGACAGTTTAAGAGAATCAGCGGAAATTGACGGCGCAAATCCATTTACCGTTTTGGTTAAAATTTACCTTCCCCTGTCTGCTCCTGTTTTGGCAACCCTTGCTCTCTTTTACGCTGTAGGACGCTGGAACGGATTCGGCGACGCTCTTCTTTATATTAACTCCGCGCCTCAGTGGGTGCCCATTCAATTAAAACTCTGGCAGCTTATTAATAACATGACAGCTATCGATATCTCTACTGTAGAAATGGTTGCCGGCACAGTGCCAAGAACGTCGGACGCAATAAAAGCTGCCGCCATTATGTTTGCCACAGTTCCAATTCTTGTAGTGTATCCATGGCTCCAGCGCTACTTTATCGCGGGCGTTACAATAGGCGCAGTAAAAGGTTAGTACACCTTAATATTGAGAAATAAATTGAAAACGAAAGTTTTCAATTTTTTCTATATAATCTTTAGGAGGATTTATATGAAAAAATTGTTGCTTGCTTTGGCTGTCTTAATGATGGCTCTTGCATTCGTAACTACCGGTTGTAAGGCTGAACCAGCGCAACTTACAGTACAGATCTTCGATCGCGGCACAGACGGCGGAAGATCCATTGCCCATGATAACGCATGGATGGATTGGATTAAAGAAAAAGTAAAAGCCGATCTTAACATCGATGTAACATTTGTTCCCGTTGGCAGATGGTCAGAAGGCACAGACATGGTCAACTTGATGGCATCAGGAACCGCGCCGGATCTTTGTTACACCTACAATCTCGGCATGATCAACAGCTTCAGGGATCAGGGCGGTATTTTGGATCTCGCGCCGTATATTGACAGATATCTGCCGGATCTTAAAACACTGCTCGGTGAAGATACAGCAATCGAAGGAAAAGATTTTATCTACCGCGATGCAGATCCCAATACCGGAGCGATCTTCTCTATTCCAAGCTACCGCGTAGCTTTGGCTCAGAGAAACGTTTTTGTCCGCAAAGATTGGCTTGATGCGCTTGGCATGGCTCCGCCCACAAACACACAGCAATTCTATGAAATGCTCGTTGCTTTCCGCGACAGGGATCCTGGTAATGTTGGAAGAAACAGAGTTGTTCCGTTTGGCGTAAACAGCGATGTTCGCTGGGGACTTGCAAATCTTATACAGCCGTCAATCAATCCGAACATCAGCGACAGGGATCGATGGATTTATAACGTTGCAGATCGCAACATTGCAATGCCTGGTTACAAAGAGGGCGTACGCATGATGAACCAGTGGCACAGCGAAGGCCTTATCCACCGTGACTTCCCGCTCATGACAGTTGCGGACGATTTCTACAACCTTATTAAAAGCGGCGTAGTCGGCGCATTCTGCCAGAACTGGGATCTTCCCTACAGAACAGACTATAACATTATCACAGACCTTCGCAGAAACGTGCCCAATGCAAACTACATTCCTGTTGACGCAATCACAAGTTCAGACGGCGTTACACGCAAAGACATGTTTGATAAAGCAGGACTTCGCATTTTTATTCCGTCATATTCACAGAACCATGTTGCGGCGCTGAGATATCTTAACTGGCTTGCAAAACCGGAAAATTATCAGTTCCTGCAAAGAGGCCAGGAAGGAATTAATCACCAGATCGAAAACGGCGTACCGCGCATTATTGCAGCGCCCGCAGGCGATCCGTGGTTCCAGAATTCTGCCAACAACATCGACATAACAATGCCGATGAATGGTATCGAAATGGGTAACACCCAGGATAACGCAAGAGTTTTAGCTCTTGGTTACGGCAATATCGATCCGAATGTTATCGTAAACGCATATGAAATTTCAACACGCAATGCCCGCGCCGCTGCGGTATGGCAGGCTACCACAACTGTGAATCAGTACGATCAAACATTACAGACCAAAGCTGACGACCTCCTTGCTCAATCAATCAGGGCAAGACCGGCAGACTTTGATCGCATATGGGATGCAGGCTATGCAGACTGGCTTAGTTCAGGCGCCCAGGAAGTAATTAACGAAAGAACATCATTGTATCCGCGTTAATTTGCTGACGTAAAAAAAAGACCGGCGCAAGCCGGTCTTTTTTTTGTAATTTTAATGATTAGTCTTCGTATGTAAGAACTACTTCGTCGTTGTAGAAAATAATTTCTTTTACTTCTACAAACTTAACTAATGGATTTGATGTGTTCTGAAGAACCAATCCGCCGGGAGCGCCGGTGAGCATAATCATACAACCTCTTGTATGAACATTTGACCAGGAACCCATAAGATTAAACTGTTTCTGCGCTGCATTACCAACATTAAGTCCGGGATCCCCGCCTCTTCCGAGCGGAGCTTCGAGTTTGGAAAGGTCATACACAAGAGTCATCATAACCAAGTCATTATCACCTTCAATAGGTCTTCCATTTGCATCAAAGAATTGAAGCACTAATCTAAAACGATTAAAATATCCCCAATCTACATTCTCCGGAAAAACACCTTCAAAATTAATAATAAAATCAGCCCATGATCTTGCATAGGGCTCTGCATTTCTAGTTGCGGGTAACAATGAAAGATCGACAATTAATTGATCCATCTGTACACGAGGCGGTGCGCTTGCACACCCGGCAACAAGGGTAACAGCAAGCAGAATAGCTAAAATTACTCCCAATTTTTTCATAAAAAATACTCCTTACAGAAATAATTTACAACGAAAAATACATTTCGTCAGAAGTATTCTAACCCAACTGTTTATAATGTGTCAACTAGAAAACCTGCTCCAGAACATAAAAAACGCTTTTGTCAGTGCCGAAAACAACTCTTTTCCCTGCTATTACAGGGGCTGATAAAATTGCTCCGTCTGTTTCCATCTGCCATAGAAACCTTCCGTCTCTTGCAGAAAGGCAAACAAGTCTGGGAGGATTAAAATCGTCTCCAAGAATGCCAAAATAAACGCGTCCGTCCGCAATTGTCGGAGGAGAACTCACAGCGGTATCAAACTCATAAAGCCAGCGTAATTTTCCGGTATTCGCGTCCAAACCGCGGGCTGCGTTATCTCCGCCTGTAAAAATTACCAAATCCCTCCATACAGTCGGCGCCATAAAATCTAAAATATCGCAATTTCTCCAGAAATAGCTTTCTACATCCGCATGATTATTATAGTTTAATATTCCGTTATGATATTCCTGCCAGACCAATTCTCCTGTGTGACGATTCATGGCATGATAACCGAGATATGTTCCTCCGTAATAAAAATTCGCTGTTCCCATGTAAAGTAAATCACCATGCGTTGCACTGAAAGAATACCAAATTGCATCGAATGCGTAGAAATCCAAAAACCAGAGAAACTCACGCGTATTAATATCGAAAGGTCCTATTTGCTGAACCCTGGGACCTGTCGCAAAGTACATAACGTCATCTGACATTAGGAAGGTAAAATTATACCAGCCGGGATTGCGAATACGGAATTGCTCTTCGCCTTGCGGAGAGAGAAAATAAATAGCGTCTGCGTCTCCGACAAAAATTATATAATCGCCGTATCGGGTTACCTGCGAATTGATCTGCCCTCTGGCCTGAAAAGTCCAGGCCTCCTGCCCCGTTTCCCGCGAGAGCGCGTAAAGTTTTCCGTCCTTACACCCAAAATAAACCTGATCCTTATCTGCATATGGAATCGAATTGATCTCCGCTCCGCTTTTAAATACCCACCGCATATAGCCGCTCTCAACATCAAGCGCATAAAAATTACCGTCATCCGAGCCGAAATAAATTGTATCTCCGATAACCACCGGCGGATTAAGCGAACGTATTAATTCGTCACCGGATTGTAGATTGATTTTCCACTTTAATCCAAGGGGCGGAGCTATACGCGAAAAGCTGACGCCGCGCCCGCCCTCGCCGCGGAACTGTACCCAGTCTGTATTACGGGTACAGGCACTCAGTATGAAAAACACAGCTAAAATTAACAATGTATTAAAATATGTTGTGTTTTTCATAAGTATGCCAGTCCTCGTAAGCTGAATAGGCGGATAATTAGGCGGTGGAAACCTTTCTTTTTTGTTATCTTTAAAATATTTTTATATTCAACTTTAAGCATTTCAAAGCGTTCATTTAATTCATTCTCATCTTTAAATTCTCTCCATCTAATTTCTGAATATAAATCGGAAAAACTCCAAAAATGTTTATTCAAAATGCTCTCTTCTTTCTTCTCCGTGTCCTCCGTGGTTAACTTCCTAAATAATTCACTGTATTCATGCGCGGTTTTGGACGCGGGTTTAATAGGCTGACCGTCTGCGGCAAGACGCGCAAGAAGCAGCAGGTACATAGAACGCGCGCGCTTGCGGTAATTGCTGCCGTTTTGCGCGTTTATGAATAAGATTAATTCTCTCATGTAACGAAGCATGTACGCGCCGATTAATGCCGCAATTAACAATGACAAAAGCGCTCTGCCGACCGCCTGCCACGGGAATTTTCGCACCTGTGAAATTGTTCGGTTGCTGTCAAGAATGGGGATAACAACATCCCAGTTGCTGAAGTCTCCCATGCCTTCGGGCGGTATGGAAAAAGACGTTGCTTCAAAGTCGAGCCAGCCGTAATCGGGAATGAAAAATTGTGTCCATGAATGCGCATGAATGTTTGTAACCATATACAGGTTGTCAAATGGAAATTGCTGCAAAAATGGAATGCTTCTGCGAAGCGATGCAAGTCCGCGTACATGCGCAGGCGTTTGTAAACCTTCTGCCGCAAGATACCCGGTTACAACGCGCGAAGGAATTCCCGCAAGCCGCCCCAAAAGAGCCAGCGTATTTGAGAATTCAACGCAGTCGCCTTCTTTTGAATTTAAAATAAATTCTTTTAATGCGGCGATTGAATGGTCATCGTTCTGCGTGAGGTTATATTGATATTCAGAAAAACTTACCAATAGCGCAAGGATTGTTTCCATGTGTTCATTTCGCGCTTGCTCAATTTGTTCATCGCTTTTTTCTTCATTGGAAAAAATCATTTTAAGATAATCATCGCGGCGAATGATCGTTTCGCGGTTATTCCGCCAATTTCTTATTGCATTGTTTAAATATGTTTCAAAAACATTTCTGTCATCGTCACCAAGCGGGAACTCAAGGTAATGGGAAAGCGCGTCTGTTTCATTTCTGTTAAAGGAGCGCGCTTGTGTGTGAACAAGCATAAGCGGATCGCCTGAGTGCATATTTGACACAACCTGATGAATGAAACGAAGAGGCCCTGAGCCTTCATTCAATATTGTCGGGTCGATTACTACAGGACGGTACGGCAAATATTTTTGCTGCAAGGTGGAAAGGGAAAAAACTTCCTGCCGTCTTCTGCCGAAGTCTCTCTCTCGTTCATTGCTTGTCCATGTAACAAATAATCTTTCCCGGGTAAGTTCATTAAGATGCTCATGTTCGCTCAACTGAAAACCATTAACAGGATCCAGCCTGCCCCGGAAATGATCACCCATGTACACAGGCTCTCTGTCAGAGACGACAATTTTTACCATATACTGTCTGCTTTCGCCGGAACCTCCTCCCCTCCCCTGCCAATCATGCTCGGGAATACCGCGAAGTTCGCCCTGTCTGTTTCCATTTTGAGGAAGAGTCCTTCTTCCGTTTCCTCTTTGCGGAAGACCGCGATCAGATTCGGGCGGTATTAGTTGCGGTATTCGATCTGAACTTAAATTTTCGATTACCGCATTACGCACAAAATCCGGCGGAAGAACAAAAAGCGCAAATATAAAAATTAACGCGGCCGCGGAAATAAAGACAAACCCTTCTTTCCAAATCTTTGCGCGGCTGTTTGGATAAAGACAAAGATAAATTATTAAGCTGTGAATTAAAAAAACAACAACTGTCCAAACAAGAATAAACTGGGTCAGCGTTTCGCTCTGCCCCGCGATATCTTCACCGGAGCGCGAAAGCGAAAGAAGGCGCAGACACACCCACGCCAAAAAGAACGGTTCAAGCGCGGTGATTTTTGCGTATTTTTCGTACATCGTTCTGCGCTGAAACAACATCGATGTAAAACCATAACTGACTAAACCAGCTGCGAAAAATTGAAGCGTACCAAGAGCAGACACGCCTGCAATTAAAGAAAGTACAACAAACATTACAGCCATTAAAATATTTTTATTGCGGGTTTTAAGTATACGTTCCGGAACAAATGAAATTATCGCCGCAAGAGGAATTATTATAATCCATTGAATAATGCCGATTCTGTCAAAAGAAACCGCAATGCCGGGATGTGCAAAGATCAATATAATAACGCTGAAGTATAAAAGGAGTCTTAGGCAGAATAAAACAATTTGGGATTTTTTCATAATCTTAACCCCGCGTAAAACATTTCGGTTTTCGAAGCCCTGACACCTAACGGTTTTAACTTTCTCTGCGCAAGCCACCTGGTATCTGATGCTGTACCCATTTCATCAAAATCGGTTAAGCTAAGCAATTCGATATCTGTCTCTTCATTATCAGGCTTTGTCTTTGTAAAATATTTTTTAAACTGCGATACCGAAGCCTTTTGTTCTTCGGGCTGAATAAGGAAAAGCGTAACAGGGCGCGGGCTGCACGCTTGTATAAAACTTTTTAATCCGAAATCGCAGGCTGTCGAAAACACATACACATCTCCCTTGCCCGCCTGAATTGCAGTTTCATGCTGAGGCGATAAAAATGAAAGCCCTGCAAGTTCTTCAAAAAACGCATCGAGATCATCCATATCTTCAATTTCCCAGTTGCCGCTTGGAGAACGCACATCAAAAATAAACGAAGGATTTTGCTCCATTAAGCTTCGCAAAAAATACGAAAGCCGCGCTTTGGCTCTGTCCAAAAGCCACAGTGATTCCAATGTAAAATTACCCGCCTCCACTTTGACATTTGCCTTGTTTATCTTTAGCACTGTGCTTACAGACGCATAATTTCTAAAATGCACTTCGATCCTGCTTACTTTTTCCTGATTGTCAGTTGAAATGCGCGTGATAAGAGTATCAATCTTGTCTGAACTTTTCCAGTTTATGTCGCGTAACCTGTCACCGGGAGTGTATTCCCTTTGATAGTAGCGTTCCACATCAGAAGACGGCTTATTACGCTGATCCTCCGCTCCGGTTTGCGCGTTTACAGGCGTATTTTTTCCGATGCATGGAGAGCATCTGACATTCACCGTTCTGTGCTGAGGCGCTCCGCAGTAAAATGAATAAAACCCGAAAATGTCGCGTAACTGGCAGAATCCGTCGCCGTGAAAAATTCCCGACATGGGAAAATCGACCGGCAGGTTTGTTCTATCGTCTCCGCGCGGAACTGATGTCTCTATAAATACGGGACAGCCATTTTTTAAACCCGCATTGGAACCGCTTGGCAAAAAATTACCGCGTACAATAAAATGGAGACGAAAGAAGAGCGGTATATTCGCGCAAAGACCCGTTACAGGCGTGTCTTCGCCGGTTTTTGCAGTGAGCGGAAAAGGCGGTTTCCATCCCGGTTCCATCGATTTAAGTTTTTTTGATTTCCACACGCCTGCAATTCCAAGAATGAGCAGAAATAAAAACATTGCGCAACTCAGTACGATTTCGTAAGCATTGCGGTTATAAAGAGAGCGGAATAATATCAACATGGTAAAAATCAGAACGAGCCAGCCCATCGGCGTGAATACTGATCTAATTCGCGGCATTCTATTCTCTTTTTGGCTCGACAGGCACGGAGTTTAATATGCTTGTTAAAGGCGCTTCCGGCGGTATCGAAGGATCTCGCGTAATGATTCGGTGAGCCATTGCGTGAATAAAAATTTCTTTTATTATATCGACGGGCACGTAATCCATACCGCGGCAAAGCGCAAGAGATTTTGCAAGCCGCGAAATACGAACGCCCGCGCGCGGACTTGCCGGCGTCTCAATGTCGGGATGTGTCCGCGTAGAGCGAACGCAGTTTACAAGGTAAGAAATAACATCGGGGTGCATCTGCACATCGTCCACCATTTTTTTCCAGTGAATCAAATCCGCGCTGTCGATTACATTTTTGAAATTATCCCACGCGTCAATTTTTCCGTGGCGGTTAATAATTTCCGTTTCATCTTCCGCAGAAGGATAACCAAGCGAAAGGCGGATCATAAAACGATCAAGCTGAGGAGTCGGAAGCGGGAAAAGGTGAACGCCCTTCAGGTTCATTGTAGCAATGATAAAAAACGGATCCTGCAGACGGTACAGTTTGCCCTCGATTGTAACGCTCTGTTCTTCCATCACCTGAAAAAAGCTGCCCTGCGTCTTGGGCGTAAGCAGATTTATTTCGTCACATAACACAAAGTGCGCAAACACAGGTCCTTTGTTAAAAATCATTTCCCCTGAGTGCCCGATAAATCGGTTAAATCCCAGAATATCCTGAGGAAGCAAATCGACCGTACACTGAATACGGCTGAACCCTTCCATCTTGACGGTATCTTTACCCGATTCCACATTTAAAGCGGCCAAATCCTCGGGACGCCAGCGGATTGAGCCCGCAAGCGCGCGCGCAAGGGAGGTTTTCCCCACCCCATGTGAATCGGCAAGGATGACGTGTCCGCCTGCAATCTGCGCGGCGATAATGTACTCAAGTTTTCTGACATCTACGGAAATTAGGTTTCTGATGTTGCCAATTAATAATTCTATTGATTTTTTTATGTCTGCACTCATGGCTCAGTATAGCATTTAGCCGCCTCAAAATGCTATACTGGGTCATGGCGATTATCAATCTGATACTAACCATGACCGGTGGTTTATGCATGTTCCTCTTCGGCATGAAGGTCATGAGCGACGGGCTTCAAAAGAGCGCAGGCGACAGAATGCGAAAAGCCCTTAATTTTATGACCGCCAACCGTTTTATCGGCGTATTCACGGGCTTCATGGTCACGGCAATTGTTCAGTCATCTTCGGCAGTATCCGTCATGGTTGTCTCGTTTGTAAACGCGGGGCTTCTCTCTCTTACTCAATCTATCAGCGTCCTTTTCGGCGCGAATATCGGCACAACCCTCACTGCATGGATTGTCTCGCTCATTGGTTTTAAAATTAGCATTGACGCTCTTGCTGTCCCTGCGATAGGCATCGGGTTTATCTTAAAATCGATTAACTGGAAACACAAAAGCATAGGCGAGTTTTTATTTGGATTCGGCTTTTTATTTTTGGGGCTTTACTATCTTTCTGAAGGAATTGGCACTGTTCAATTTAACGCAGCCGCAATTGAAGCCTTTAAGCATATGGGTTTTGCCGCAGTTCTAATCGCATTCGGCACAAGTTTTATAATGACGCTTATAATTAATTCATCCACTGCGGCGGTTGCGATGATCATTGTAATGGCAGGCGGCAACATAATTACTTATGAGATGGCTGCCGGAATGATTCTGGGCGCAAACATCGGAACTACAACCGACGGTTTATTGGCGTCTATCGGCGGCACCACCGATGCAAAACGCTCTGCTCTTTCTCACGTACTTTTTAATGTGATATTGGCGTGCTGGGCGATACCCATGCTGATGCCTGTGCTTAGGCTTGTTGATGTAATAGTGCCGGGAGATCCTTTGGCGCCAATTGTTTATGACGGCGATGGAAAAATAATTGTTAATATTGCGGTTGGTTTTCATCTTGCATTGCTTCATACAATGTTTAAATTATTGAACACGCTTTTATTTCTGCCGTTTATAAATCATTATGCAAGACTTATTACGTTCCTTGTCCGCGATAAAAAGACGGCAAAAACAGAATACGAACATTACAAATTTGCAACGATATCAACAGGAAGCGTTAATTCGCCTGAATTGAATATCATGCGCGCCGAAAAGGAAATCAGCGACATGGCGGGAATTGTTTCGCACATGTTCTCCAGTTTTACATCCGAGCTTCGCCATCTGCGCGATAAAGACAAAAATAACGAAGAAAACGCGACTGTCTTATGCGCGGAGCTTTTACAAAGAGAGCAATATATTGATGAGATGCGCGACATCCTCAGCAATTACCTGATTGAATGTACCAGCATGAATTTAAGCTCACGTTTGGAAGCACGCGTTTCGTATCTTCTAAACGTGATTGTCTCTCTTGAATCAATGAGCGATGAATGTTACAGCATTAGCCGCCTTTTGGAAAAAAGCATCGTAAAAAAATACACGTTCAAAGATAAAGAAATGGATCAGCTTGTCCCGTATGTCGGACATGTCGAAGAGTTCCTTGTCCTTCTTGAAGAACAATTAAGCCGTAACCCTTCGATAGAGCTTAAAAACCGCGCCATTGAACTAGAAGAAAAAATCGACAAGAGCCAAAAGAGGCTGCAAAAGCTCGGACGCAAACGAATAGAATCAGGCGGAAACGTAAAAGCAGAACTTGTATTTATCGACATTGTCCGCAGGATTGAAAAGCTAGGTGACTATTGTTTTGAAATTTCAGGACCAGATAGGTCAAGCGTGTAATTCTGCACTGCAAGTTTTGGGAATTCTTTTAAGGAACCAAGTTTTTGCTGACGGGCTTTCCAGAGATCCAGTTTAATCTGCATATTAATCCAACTTTCTGCGCTTGTGTTTGTAACTGCTGCTATTCCTAAGCGCCATTTGAACTGTACAAGTACAAATTTACAACACCAATCTGATAATCGTATCCATAACATGTAAGCGATCTGTCCTGTTGGATTAAAAACATCGCAGGAAGAAAAAAGAACATTTTACCACTAACCTCACGAACTTGCTGTTCGCTGTCTTAACTTTAAACTCAGGCAATACCGGACAGATGAGGTTTCTTTTAATCTTCAGAAGTAATAATTCTCGTTCTATTAAAGCAAAAATCATACACTGCATTTGCCTTTATTAATGCAATTTTAACCATTTCTTCATTTGGAGAAAGTTCATTGGGATATCTAACAGCAATGCCGTATGGATTTAAATGTGCGCAATGGATTTGAATGTCTGAAAATGATGTGTCAATATCCTGACACATCTTACATAAAACTTTCAGGTCATGAATTTTTGGAGGCTCAGTGTTTTTAAACAATAGAAATGCTTTAAGAGCTTTTTCCGCACATTGTTGGCAGTGATAACTTGCTATTTCTGTTTGTTTTGGGTTTAAATCTTCAAAAGAATGTTTTGCTACAATTAAATCATTTTGGGCATAACGCAGCCACTCATCTGAAAGGTTTACTTGCTGTTCGTTATGTTCGTTCATAAAGAAGCACTCCCTTATTAGCAATAGTTCTTTCCAAAGTCGGCTGAATACTGCGTCTTTCAAAATTGGATTTATAATTTGCAAGTATATCCACGGGAACATAGTTTGTATCGCACATATATTCATATATTTTTTGCATTATAAGAAGCGGATTTTCCATTTCATCTTTTAACACAACATAAAAATCATAATCAGAATTTTTGCCAGGTTCTCCATAAGCATATGAGCCAAAAAGAAATATTTTTTCACAGCCTTCGCCGACAGTGGAGAGAATATTGTCTTTTATAGCCATAATTTTATCATTCACCATAATTGATTTATACCACAATTTAATGAATTAATCAAGATTTATGGAACGCGAAGAGAAGATTTCGGATAATGTTAGAGAAAATAAGTGGAATATTATTAATTCGTATTAATCCCCTACACACCGATACCGCTGCAATCCATTCTAGACCGCACTGCAATCCATTCTAAACTGCACTGCCGCGCAATAGTTCGCGCGGCTTGCTTCCTTGAGCGGGACCTACAACACCGTGATGTTCCATTTCTTCAACCAAGCGGGCTGCGCGGTTAAAGCCGATTTTTAATCTGCGCTGAATAAAACTTGCGCTGGCTTTTCCCTGCTGATAAACAATTTCCAGTGCCTTTTCGTATAACGGATCGCCGCCGTCAGAAAACAGCGTCGCGCCTGTATCGTCCTCTTCTTCTTCAAAGAAAATTTCATCGTCAATGTATTCGGGCTCTCCGAAAGTTTTTACCTGCTCAACGACTGCTTCAACTTCTTCTTCGGAAATAAACGCGCCCTGCATGCGTGTCGGAAACGGATCGACAACGCCTGAATAAAGCATGTCACCCCTGCCCAAAAGTTTTTCCGCGCCAACCATATCGATAATAATTCTGCTGTCGGTTTTACTCGCAACCATGAACGCAATTCGGCTTGGGATATTCGCCTTGATAAGACCCGTGATAACGTCAATCGATGGACGCTGAGTCGCAAGCACAAGATGAATACCGACAGCGCGGCTCATCGCGGCAAGTCTCGCAACGGTGGATTCAAGTTCCTTTCCCGTGGTTGACATAAGATCCGCAAACTCATCAATAATAACCACGATATAGGGCATATGCTCCTGCGCGATATTTTTTTCTTTGATGCGTTTATTGTAACTGCGAATGTCGCGCACTCCCATGTTATCCAGACAGGCATAACGTCTCTCCATTTCATAAATACAATACTGAAGAGCCTGAAACGCTTTTTTCGACTCTGTTATAACAGGCGTCAGCAAATGAGGAATGTCATTATAAAGTTTTAGTTCAACAATTTTTGGATCGATTAACATAAGTCTGCATTCATTCGGATGAAGCTGATACAGTATCGAAAGAATAATCGAGTTTACGCAAACTGATTTTCCCGAGCCTGTCGCGCCGGCAATTAATAGATGCGGCATTTGAACAAGATCGACTGTCTGCGCCTCGCCAGTAATATCTTTTCCCATAACGACAGGAATACCCATTTTATCGCCGGGTTTCTGAAGCTCTCCTTCGATTATTTCCTTAAAGGAAACGATATTGCGTTTTGCATTCGGAACTTCGATGCCGACGGCGTGTTTTCCCGGAATCGGCGCGACAATTCGCACAGAAGACGCGGCAAGGCGAAGCGCGATATTGTCCTGCAAGCCGACAATTTTTGAGAGCTTCACGCCGGGAGCGGGAAGAATTTCAAACATGGTGATTACAGGCCCTTTTCTGATGCCTGTAACCTCAGCCTGAATTTTAAACTCTTCAAGCGTTTCTTTTAACGCAATTGCCGCATCACGCGTAGCCTGATCGATTACCCAATACTCGCCGTCCGGGTATTCGTTTAATATGTCCACAGGAATTCTGTACTTTTTGTAACGTGCGCTGCCAACCTGTTTGTTTTTTTTGCGAACCTGTTCACCGTGAGCCGCTGCGGCAGCTTCCGCTTCTTCGAGAAGACGCTCAACGCTTGAATCATGGCTGTCTTCATCATCGCCTGTCTCTGAATAAATTTCTGTATCTAAATCATCGTCATGGGCTGTCAATTCTTCGGTTTCAATATTTTCATCTAACGCATTGTTTTTACTTTCGTAAACATCGGTTTCGTCTGTAAAAGAAACGACAGGTTTCCCGATAAATTTTTGTCTTTGCTTTTCAAGTTTTTCGTATATATCAACATCACTGCTCTCTGTGTGATCTTCAGCATTAAAAGCATCCTCTGACGGAACAGATTGCGGCGCTGATGGAACGGATTGCGGCGCTGATGGAATTGATTGCGGCGCTGGAAGAATATTCATGCGGGGACGGGACACAGCACTCTTCTTTAGAAAAAAATAATTTTTTAACACCTGCAAAAGAATCACCTGCGCTACAGTTATCAATATAATAAAAAAACTGAAACCTGTTTTTCCGGCAAAATTTAAAAAAGCAATTTGCCCGGATCGAATATCAAAATCGCGGATAAAAGCAAACCCGATTGCGAGAGTCATAAACGGAAAAATGGAACCGCTTAGAAAAAAAATCCTGTCGGGGCGCCACTTGGGATCAGCCAGAATAAAAGCGGCATAACCAAAATAAACGGGAATAAAAATCGCAAGAATCCCAAAAGACCTTGCAAAAAATCTTCCAATACCGGCGAGAAATAACCCTGCTCCGAACATGGCAGAAAAAAGCGAAAGCACCATCCAAAGCGCAAAAAAACTTAAAAGAACCGCAAATAAAACAGAAATCGTGCGGAATTTAAAATACCCATCTGTATTAAATTTATGCTTAAAATCACTAATAATCTGCAAAGTAGATACCTCTGCTTTATTATCGGTTATTTTAAAGTGTATGCTTAATCTTTCAGGCCATCTTTCAGGCTGAACGACGGGCAATTTGCTCCTGTTGCGCGGAACACCTCCTGCGAAGGAAGCGGCGAACATTTAATGGAAAATACATCGCAAGCCCGCGGAAACATTGGATCCCACGTTACCCTAAAATACGCGCACTTGAGGCAATTGGGCGGTTTTAATGGAGTTTTAATATTTCCGATGTAGACATCGTTCATGGTTTGCTAATCAATGCCCATGCATGTGCCGACCGCCCTGGCTGCGTCAACCATGTAGTGATCGCTGGGCACATTTTTTATCTTTCCTTCGGGGACGCTTAGATCGATAGAGCCGACATCGTTGCCTATAAGCGCGACCATTCTTCCGTATTTGCCTTTTGCAAGGAGATCGACGGCGGCAGTTCCAAGACATGTCGCAAGAACCCGGTCAGAAGAGCTGGGTGTTCCTCCGCGCTGCATATAACCTAAAACAACGGCGCGTGTTTCCATGCCTGTCTCTTCCTGAATTTCGCGCGCAATACGATAGGCTGCAGACGGTCCCATTTCCTGCCTGTGTTTTTTTCGATCTTTTTTATCCATTTCCGATTCTTTGATCGACATCGCACCCTCAGCAGCAACAACGATAGAAAACGTTTTGCCGGATTTTCCGCGCTTCTCAAGATGACGGGCAATATGTTTAATATCGTAGGGAATTTCAGGAAGGAGAATAACATCGCCGCCGCCGGCAATTCCTGAATGTAACGCAAGCCATCCCGCCTTGTTTCCCATCACCTCAAGAACGATAACGCGGCTGTGACTTTCTGCAGTCGAATGGAGACGGTCAATCGCTTCAGTGCAAATTCCAAGCGCAGAATGAAAACCGAAAGTTCTGTCCGTGCCGACGATGTCGTTATCAATTGTTTTTGGAAGACCGATAACATTTAAACCTTCGCGTGAAAGTTTGGAGCCTGTTGTGTTGGTACCGTTTCCGCCGAGTACGACAAGGCAATCAAGACCGAGCCGCGAATATGTATCAACAATCGCGGTGACTTTTTCGCTGTCAACATCGTCCTTGTCGGACGACGTCGTTCCGCCAAAGGGCTTTTCCCTGCTGGAACCTAAAATGGTGCCGCCGAGGGTCAGGATACCTGAAAAATCTTCGGGTTTGAGGATTCTCGTGTCGTCATCAATAAGACCCCTGAAACCATCGGCAATGCCGACAATTTCCATGTCATAGCGATCATGAGCCGCGCGGCAAATGCCGCGAATTGCTGCGTTTAAACCGGGACAATCGCCGCCGGCTGTAAGAATACCAAAACGCTTTGTTACACTTTGAGTAACTGCCATATATATTTATACCTTATAAATCTGATTTTTTCAAGAGATTAAATTTTGCTTCTTCCCAGAATTTGTCCATTATTTCGAGGTTTTCCTTCTTCATTTCATGCCCCGTTTCTTTCATCTTTTCTTCTATCATTTTAAATCGATTAACAAATTTACTGTTAGTTCGCCCAAGCGCAACAGAAGGCTCAACCTTTAAAAATCTGCAAAGATTGATAACAGAAAAAAGCAAGTCACCGAGTTCTCCTTCGATATTCTCATTTTGATTATTGTCTATTGCTTCGCGAACCTCTTCCAGCTCTTCCTTAATTTTACCGATTACTCCGCCTGAATCCGGCCAGTCAAATCCGACCTTTGCCGCTTTTTTCTGGAGGGCATATGCGCGTTCTGCGGGAGGAAGAGCAGAGCTGACTTCATCCATGAGCGAATCTTTCGGTTTTCTGCCTTCCTGCTCGATTTTGATCTTTGCCCAGTTATCAAGAATTTCCGAAGAATCTTTGACCTTTACATCACCGAATACATGAGGATGACGGCGTATCAATTTTTCGTTTACATTTAATAATGCGTCCGCGACAGAAAACCTGCCTTCCTGTTCGTGCATGTAGCTGATCATTGTGGCAAGCAAAAATAAATCGCCGAGTTCTTCCGCAATATGAGCGTCGTCATTTTCATTGATGGCTTCAATACATTCGTATGTTTCTTCGATTAGCGCACCCCTTAATGTTGACGGAGTCTGCTCCCTGTCCCACTTGCAGCCATCGGGAGCCCGAAGTTTTGCGATAGTGTCGTATAACGCCTTGAAAGCCTTATCTACAGTCATGTTGTTTCCTCAATTTTTGGAACTTCGATTTTCTTTTTCTTCCATTCGTTTAGCAGGGTATCAGGTTCTTCGGTAAAAGTTTTTATCAAAAGACCTGCGCCTGCTTCCAGCGCAAGGTTCAGCGTTTCTTTTTCAGTTTCGTAAAAATCAGTTAATACCCAATCTACTATACCTTCGCCGCTTCCCGCAGGACCGCCCTCTCCGGGGAGACGCGAATCGGGTCTGCCAACCCCTATACGCAGCCGCCAAAAATCAGGCGATGCAAAACATTTGTTCATCGAGCGAAGACCGTTATGACCGCCAAGTCCGCCCGCAAATTTTAAGGAAACGGTTCCAAGCGGCAGTTCAAGTTCGTCATGCACAACAATAATTTCTTTTATATCAATTTTAAAAAATGCGGCAGCTGCAAGCACCGATTCACCGGAAAGATTCATGTATGTCTCCGGCATGAGGAAATGAATGCCGTCATTTACCGAGTACAAGCCTTTGTATTTTTTTTGCCACGAAAGAGACTGGTAAAACGGAAGCGCCTCTGCGAGCATACGGCCTGCATTGTGTCTGTTTTGCGCGTATTTTTTGCCAGGATTGCCCAGAAAAGCCGCAAGTTTTATCATGACGATAGTTTATAATAAATTTGGAAAAATATTAAGCGGCAAAGAGTATAAATATCTCTATTGACCCCAGTTCTGTGAAGGATTAGAATATTAAAGAGAGATTTCCTCAGAGGGAGAATTTTATGGCAGGTATAACAGGTTTTTTTAAAAATATAAAAGCTCGTAATGAACAAAAAAAGTTAGATGCCGAGTTGAAAAGAAAAGAAGAATTTGACGCCTTGCTTAAAAAACAAAAAGCAAACGAAACTTTGATTTTTGATATCAAAAACGGTCTGCATGATCTGCAAAAGTCATTTAAGGACTTGGAAGAAGTCATTAAAAAAAGCTCTTTAATGTGCAATGAATTGGTTGCCCGCACGGAGCAAATAATAATTTTAAAGGAAAAACCGTACAAATTCATTTTTAAATTAATCAATAACTGGAAAATTAAAAAGCTAACACTTCAATGCGACGCGCAAAAGAAAAAAATCGAAGAATCGGAAAAAGTAATTATCAAAAACAAAGAAGAAACGATGAACGTATTAAATAAATTGCAGAATGCCGAGTGGTTCTAGGGCTTTTTGACCTTTTGTGAATGCCAGATTTTACCAATATAAAAAATGACGTAATTAATGGGCTATTTCCGCTAAAAACAACGCTTTTGGTACGTTATTTCCATCAATTATATCCCATAAAATTGTACTTTTTTAATGAATTTTGGTGACAGCGCTGGTTTTCCATAGTATTATTTTAATATATTGGGTACAAAAAAACTAAGGAAAAACTTCTATTTTCTCTTTATCGGGCTGGGGATGTTTGTCTCCCTGACAGTTTGTACGGTAATGTACTTTCAGTTCCGCGAAAATATCAAGGAATCCTATTTTGGCACCCTTAGCAGCGTGGCAAGCATGATTGAACAGCAATATCCTGTTATTTACGATGTCAACAAAATAAAACAGGGCGTTTTAAATAACGAAGACTGGTTTTGGGAAATGCACTATAAATGGGAAGAAATTGTTAAGGCTTTTGGTCTTGCCTATATCTACTACATAGAAAAAAACAACGATGACGACTATGTGTTTATCGCGGACACTAATTATAAAAGAGAACAAGGTTCAGATTGGCTTGGGACCAACGTTTGGAAAGATGAAATAACGCTGGCAGGCGTTGATGATGCGTGGGAAACTCAGCAAATCTGCTATTCGCCATATCCGTCTCATGAGGATTATAGGGGAGTATTAGTATCAGCGCTATTGCCAATTGTATTAGACTCTAAAACTGTCGGATTAATCGGCGTGGATTACGATATATCGTATGTAAACACACTTGAACATCGCGTATTAATTTTATTGATCCTTTCCTTTGTAGCATCTTTAATAATTACAGCACTTTTAGCTTTGATAGGATCGCGTTCTGTAATTGTAAGCATCGAGGAGCGCGAACAAATAGCCCGCGAAGCAAATGAACGCAGACAAGAAATTGAAACCCTTATGGGCGCTTTAAAAACAGCGTCTTCTTCCAGAACCGCATTCTTGTCAAAAATCAGCAGCGCGATGTCAGACCCAATAAACAATATAATCCGAATCTCTTCATTGGTGTCAGGAAAGCAAGATTTTTCCGAAGAAATACAAAAGCATTTGGAAGTAATAAATGAATCGGGAACTTTGTTATACGGCGTAATAAACGACATAATGGATATATTAAAAATTGAGGCCGGAGAATTAAAAATAAATAACGTAAAATATAAATTACCGGACTTAATAAAAGATATTACCGTCCAGTATACGCTTCTTTCAGATAACACACAGATTAATTATAAACTTGTTATCGAAGAAAAAATGCCTGTGCATCTTGGCGGCGATGCGCTAAGAATCAGGCTTATATGTCACCATCTGATAACCAATGCGTTTTGTTACACCACCAAAGGCGTTATCTCGGTCAGCTTTTCCTGCAAACGGCAAAAAGATTATATATGGCTGATTATAAAGGTAAGCGATACGGGAGTCGGCATTGCAGATGATGAAATAGATAATATTTTTGCAGGTTACGATCAAATTGACGCTGTAGAAAAATTCCGCAAAGGCGGATCGGGTCTTGGATTGCATATTTCAAAAAAACTTGTAAATTTAATGAAAGGAACGCTTACAATAAAAAGCGAGCTTGGCAAAGGCAGCATCTTTACATTGGCTGTTCCGCAAAAATTGTTGGCTGAAACCGAAATAGACAATGAAACATGCAAAAGGCTTATAAATTTTAGTTATATTGCAAAATAATGGTTGTACGCCTTTATCTCTTATTCGCCAAAATTATTAAAAGCGCAATATCGCCCTGGCGCACACCGGGTATTCGCGCCGCCTGTCCCACATTGAGCGGTTTAACTGCTTTTAATTTTTCTTTTGCTTCGCTAGAAAGCCCGTTAATGCCCGAATAATCCAAATTTGGATCTAGTTTGATGGCATCCATTTTTGCGGCTTTTGCGGCAAAGCGGATTTCTTTTTCTATATAGCCTTCATATTTTTTATCCAAAAGCGCGCGCTCAATAATTTCCGCAGGGTATTTCGCCAAATCAGAGTTATCTGCATTACCTGCAATTGACACATTTTTTCTGTGCGCAATAAGCTCTTTTACTTCATCCAACTGTTTTGTCTTTTCTAAAAAGCGTTCCCATCTGTCGCTGTCAATAAGTCCTGCTTCGCGTCCTTTGGGAGTAAGCCGCGTATCCGCCGTATCATGACGAAGCATCAATCTGTGTTCGGCGCGGCTTGTAAACATGCGGTAAGGCTCTTTTGTTCCCAATGTTGTAAGATCGTCGACAAGTACGCCGATGTATGCTTCTGCACGCCCGAGTATTAATGGCGGTTTATTCTGCATTTTCATTGCGGCGTTAATGCCGGCAATAATTCCCTGCGCTGCAGCTTCTTCATAACCGGAACTGCCGTTTGTCTGCCCCGCCACAAAAAAACCGGAAAGACGTTTCGATTCCAGCGATGGAAATAAATCCAAAGGATCAAGATAATCGTACTCCACGGCATAAGCAGGGCGGACAATATGCGCCTCTTCAAGGCCGGGTATGCTGTGAATAAAATCGCGCTGAACATCCTCGGGCAGAGAACTTGATGCGCCGTTCATGTACATTTCGTTAGTTGAAAGACCTTCAGGTTCAATAAAAATATGATGCCGCCCGCGTTCAGGAAAACGCACAACCTTGTCTTCGATACTTGGACAGTAACGCGCTCCTGCGCCTGTTATCTTTCCCCCGAAAAGCGGCGAGCGGTGAATATTTGCCCTGATAATTTCGTGCGTCTTTGTTGTTGTGTATGTTATCCAGCACGGAATAGAAGGCCTTTCAAAAACGTTGTCACCATTAAACGAAAAGGGCTGCATCTCATCGCCGTCCTGTTTTTCCATTTTGGAAAAATCTATAGAACTGTCCGCAAGTCGCGCAGGCGTGCCTGTTTTCAATCGTCCTACAACAAAGCCATGCCGCCGTAAAGATGCGCCAAGCCCTTTCGCCGCTTCTTCGCCAAGTCTTCCTTGCGGCGCGTCAAACTCGCCGATAAATATTTTACCTTCCATAAAAGTGCCGGAAGCAAGCACAACAGTTTGCGCCGTTATGCGATGACCGCGCTGCGTAATTACACCGGCGATATTTTGATTATCGCCAATTAAAAGATCAGTTACCGTATCCATAAAAATTGTAAGATTTTTTTGCTTTTCTAAAACGGAACGCGCCGCCGCCTGATACGCGTGTTTGTCAGCCTGCGCGCGCGGCGCTTGTACCGCAGGTCCGCGGGAACGGTTTAACACTCTGTACTGTATCATTGTCGCGTCTATCAGTTTTGCCATTTCGCCGCCGAGAGCGTCTACTTCCCGCACAAGGTTTCCCTTTGACAAGCCGCCAATCGCGGGATTGCAGGAAAGCGCGCCAATTTTTTCGGGGTTCTGCGTGATGATTAGAGTTTTAAAACCAAGACGCGACGTTGCAAGAGAGGCTTCGATACCGGCATGGCCGCCTCCAATAATTATACAATCATAATCCATTTATTCTTGCCAATTAAAAACAATATTATAATTTCCTCTTATTGATGGATTTAATTCGATTAAAGGTCTAAAAAGCGTCTCGGCAGAATCCTTCGCCTGTTTAATTAAATCTTCATTTCCTCTTACTTGTTCTTCTTTTTCAAGCTTTGAATCACCAAGCAAATCAAGTATTTCCTGCGGCCTAATTGCGCGCGGAAAAAGACCTCCGCCTGCAAGCTCATAAGATCGCGCGCGTTCTGGATATTGTTCATGCGCCAAAATTTCTACCGAAGGCATGTTGATTATCAGCCGCGTGCCGTTTTCCCTTACAGTGATTTCTTCGCAATTAAATCCAAGTTTTATTGTTCCGTCAAGAACAATAAGCAAATTGCGAGCGTTAAGCCAATTGCCGGGATTATATGATCTTTGTGAGATCGATTGGTAATTATAAACAAGACAAATATATTCAGAGGCAGGTAATATTTCTTTTACCACCGTGCTGATATTTGTCTCTATTAATTGTCTTACAACCAATGGTTTTCTTGCCGCTATCCAAACAACTACCATTAATAATATCAAAAACAGACTTATACAAATAATTAATGCCGGTAATAAAGAAACTTTTCTTCCTTTAGTTTTTTCTCTTTTTTCTGCCTTGTTATTTTTAATAACTTTTTCATTTTGAGTTTCGGTATTATTTTCTTCTTTATTATTTATTTCTTCTGCCATAAACCCTTCCCGTTATAATATTATATATCTTCATCACTGCCCATATCAATATCACCCAATAGTTTTTGCGTTTTTTCTTCAGGTAATTTTTCTACATCAAGAAGTTTGCGTTCAATGGCGCGTGAACGGATGCCTGCCTTATCAATTTCCTTGCTTGCGGAATCCAGCTTTTCTTTGGTTTTCTGTAAAACATCGCCGAATTTTCCGAATTCTGTTCTGACTGCGCTAAGTAAACCCCAAACCTCACTTGTACGTTTTTCAACTGCAAGGCTTCTAAAACCCATTTGCAGGCTGTTTAAAAAAGCGGAAATTGTAGTCGGACCTGTAATTGTCACTTTATACATATTTTGAATATTTTCGAATAAACCAGGAATACGCAGAACTTCCGCATACAATCCTTCAAAAGGAAGAAACATAATGCCGAATTCCGTTGTGTTCGGAGGATCTATATATTTTTCGCGAATGTCTTTCGCAAACTTTTCTACTTTTGATTTAAGTTCCTTTTGCGCCTGTAAAACATTTTCCTTTACGCCGCCTTTATATGCAGCTAACAGCATTTCATAATCCACGGTTGGAAACTTTGCGTCAATAGGAAGGTAGATTATTTTACTGGAATCTTCTTTACTTGGAATTCTAACCGCAAACTCGACATTTTCGCGGCTGCCTTCCTTTATTTTTACATTTTGATCATATTGATTCGGCGTTAAAAGCTGCTCCAGTATTGCGCCAAGCTGATATTCGCCCAGCACGCCTTTATGCTTTACATTGGCAAGAACGTTTTTAATGCTGCCGACATCACTCGCAAGCGTTTGCATTTCGCCAAGACCTTTCTGCACTTGTTCAAGACGTTCACTTACAAGCTTAAAAGATTCGCCCAAGCGGGTTTCCAGCGTCTTATGAAGTTTTTCATCAACAGTCTGCCGCATTTCATCAAGTTTCTTTTCGTTTCCAGTTTGAATATCTGCAAGTTTTTTTTCTACAGCATCGCGTGATTTTTCAAGACCGTCTTTTGTTTCTCTTGTCAGCATACCAATATTTGAAGAAAACTTTTCTTCGAATGTTTTTAAAGTAGCAGAAAGCTCGTCGCGGTTAATTTTTAAGGATGACGCCAGCTCTTCGCGGGTAACTTTTGCAGCATTGTTCGTTTCCAGGCGGTTTCTGCCGAACTCGTCACGCAAGGTTGCTTCGTTTTTTTCTAAACGCTGCGAATATTCAACAAGTTTTTGTCCAACATCAGCCTGCTTACCCTGCTTATTTTTAGAGAAAAACACAATCATTACCAAAAATTGTATAATAACGATGATAAGAAGCGCCAATTCAATTATGTATTCATTCATAGCAAATTATGAACATAATTATGCGCATTGTCAAGGAACAGAAAAATGCTTAAAAACGCAATAAAATTTTACGTTATTTTCCCACGCAGAATCGGCTGAACATTTCTTCCAGAATATCAGCTGTAGAAACCTCTCCTGTTATTTCTCCAAGCGAATTAACGGCGTATCTCAGTAAGGGTGCGATTAAATCAAGCGGTTCTTCATTCTCTTCCAGCGCGAATGCTTCCTCCAGCGCAATACAGGCAGCATCAACAAGTTTTTTCTGACGAACCGTACCTACTGATGCAGACGAAAATCTATCATTAGATTTTAAATCTGCTGTCTGCTTATTAATAGCTGATATAATTTCGGTATAAAGTTCTTTTAGACCCTCACCTGTTTTTGCGCTGACACTTATTGGATTAATATTTTGAATTGGAAATGGTTTTGGAAGAGGAGAAATATCGCACTTGTTCCAGATATAGAGATATTCAGATAAACATGACGTATTTTTATTATTTATTTCATCTTCATTTAATAAATACAAAACAAGATCCGCCTCTTCCAAAAGCTTACGGCTTCGTTCAATTCCGATTTTTTCTACAGAATCAGCGCTGTCGCGTAAACCTGCGGTGTCAATTAAACGAACCGGTATTCCTTCTATCGAAACAAATGCTTCAATCCAGTCGCGCGTCGTGCCGGGAACCTCTGTAACAATAGAACGATCTTCTTTAAGGAGTGAATTAAACAAGCTTGACTTTCCCGCGTTCGGCGGTCCTGCAATCACAAGAGTAATTCCTTCCTGATAAATTCTTTCAAGATGCCATGAAGCTGCAAGTTCTTTTAAACGCTTTAAAACATCCATCGCCACTTCTCTTTTTGGAAGCCGTCCGGCTTTTTCTTCATCCGAGTCTGCGCTTATTTCGTCTTCTGAATAGTCAAGAAATATTTCTGCTGCTGCAAGAACCTGCACAAGCATATTCTTTAATTCGTTTATTTCTTTTTCCAGGGAGCCGCCAAGACGTGAAACTGCATGACGCCTGCCAAGATCAGTTTTTGCAGAAACCAATTCCATTACAGATTCGCTTCTTGTAAGATCGATTTTACCGTTCATAAATGAACGAAAAGTAAATTCACCGGGAAGCGCATCGCGAAAACCTGCGTTTTTTATAATATTCATTACAGCGTTTCCCGCGGCACCGCCGCCGTGGCAGCATATATCAAGGCTGTCTTCGCCGGTGTAACTTTTAGGAGCGCGAAATACAGAAACCAATACTTCATCAATTTTTTCGCCTGCCGAAATAATCCATCCATGAACAATGGTATTTCCCGCCGTCTCAATAAACTGCGATGCGTCTTTACCTTTTGCAGACAAAAATACCGAAGATATCAACTCTATTGAATTTTTCCCGGAACAACGTATTAAAGTCAACGCGCTGTTACCGGGAGTTGTCGCGAAGGCAGCAATCGGTGACTCATCACCGTATCCAGCCTTTGTGTTTTCGTTAGTCATTCTTTTGTTCCGGTTTATTTTCCGCAACAACGCCTGCAAGACGCAGTTTAATAAATATCCATGGAGCAGCAACAGAAATCCAAAGACTTAAAAGAGAACAGCAAAGAAATACATAAAGAAAGATATTCTGGCTTTCTGTAACATGCTGAAAAATAAATAATACCCTGTAAATAATTAATGCAAAAATAGATATACCAATAAAAAAACGCGCAAGCAAAGTCAATAACTTTGATTTTCCTTTCCTTAAAAGAAAATCGCTGCTTTTAAAGCCAATATATTTTTTATTCAGACAATAACCAATACCCATACCAAGCAAAAAACCACCCGGCATAATAAAATAAAAATCCGGACGATATAATATTAAAAGAAAAGAAACAACCGCAATGGAAATCATATAAGCGCGAAAACCGCCTTTTAAAAGCAGCTCTTCAGCTTTCTTTCGCACCAATAGAAAAACAAAAAAAACAACCGCAATAATAATCCAGCTTAATCTGAATGAAACTGGAAAATTATTTTCAAATAACCATGGATGAATATAAATATTCATTTTCTGATAAACAAAAACAAGCCATAACGATAATAGGGTAATAATACATATTTGAAATCCTGTTTTTTCATTAATACACCAATAAATAAAAAAGGAAAATACCAATAGTAAAAGTAAAAACGCATATTCCAGATTGGATAAAATAAATTGAATCATTTAAAACCCCTCAAAAAAATTTTGCCGCAAACGATTAATGGCAGACCCCTGCGCAGTGGTTACTCTTACGGCTGTACTTGATCTTGTCAGCATGCTTCTGATAATTGACTGCATGTTTAATTTATCAATTGTTATTAAAACAAAAAACATATATTTTTCGGTTGAATTTCCATTGTTTCCATTCGCAGATCTTACCCTAATCCAGTGACTGCCTTCTTTTTCCGAACCAGAGTATACACCGCTGGAAGCGCTTTTTACCATTACTTCAAAAAACGCTCCGTATTCGTCATCAGGAAAAAACGAAGCTGTTGCTATCATCCTTTTCTCCACTCTTTCCGCTACAAGCATTGGAAAATCGTACGCTGCGGAAATATTATCCGCCCATCTTTTTAAAGCGTTCAAATTTGATCCTTCATTAACTCCAATAAAAACATATTTATTGCTAAATGTCTCAAGTCTTTCGACAGCTTCATTTCCGCCGTTTATATAAGCAAAAAGCCATTCCGGCATATCATTATTTTCAATAATATTCCCTGCGTTAATTCCATTTCTTTGCTCGAACACGCTAAAATCCACAACCGGAGTAAATACATTACTATTTTGATTAATGCACGAGACAGAAATAATTGCAAGCAAAAAAAACACCGGATTATTCATTCTGCAGTTCATCGTCTTCGGCAATCACAGGATTTAGTTCTGCCGCTAAAATTTCCATTGGCAGCATATAATACAGGGCAAATTCATCCCAAAGAACAGTAGATAGGTTCTCTGATTCTTCAATTATTTCTTTGGGGAACATGGCATTTTCATTTATAACACCAAGTATTATCTGAAACTCATTTTCAATTTTTACATCAAGAAAAATCGGGTGTGACGCCAATTCATTATTAATATTTTTTCCAAAAATATTAATACTTGCAGATATGCTGCCGGGCTGAATGGTAAATGTAATGCCTGAGGTAAGAAAACCGTTTTCATCGGTATCTTCGGAAACCTGCGGCAATTCAAAAACCTGTGAAACGCTCTCCACGGCAGATGTCAATGTTAATATTAAATTATTTTCGTGCATGGAAAATTTCATATTGGCGTTATTGGAAGCGCCGAGTTGTACAGTAAAAAAATCGCCGTCGTTTATCGGCATTGAACGGAACAATACCTGCCAGGTTTCAACTGCATCGTTTTTTACGGGAATTTTTGGCAGCCTCATAATGTTATCAGAACCCGTAACAAACCCGTAAGTTCCGTTCGCGCCCATCCATCTGAAATCATTTCCAGAAACGGGAACTATCGACCTGTCTGCCGCAGCGGTCGTTTTTGAATCATATAAATTACCTTCAAAAGTGTACCAATGAACAAGCTGCGAAATATTATTGGAAATAAGATGGACATCAACATCCATGGACGAAACAAGTATCGAGATTCCCTTCTGATAACCAACCAATCCGTCAAAATTATCTACAGGATAAACTTCCGCATGCAGCGAAAAGAAACCGCTCTGCTCAGGCGCTTTCCAAAATTGACGGCCAGCTCCTTCAGATACCTTGCCCTCAAATATTTTTTTTCTGCCTTCATACCAGACAATATAAGGATCCAAATTGCTGCTAAAATCAATATTTGCTTCCAGCATTATTACAGCGTCTCTTGGTATAAGATGAGAGCTTTCTGCAACGCCGGGCAAATACACATTTATACCGTCATAAGAAAAATGATTTCTGCCTAAATAATAAATTTCTTTCTCAACTCTTTGAAGAATATTTCTCCCGCCCATCACCTGGGTAACAATGGTATATCTGCCCATTCGCAAATCACCGGGCAGCGTAAATTCCGGTAAATCTCCGTCCAGACTTTGAACAGGGATATAATAATCACCTTCCTGCGCTTCATCGTTATCAAGACAATAAACTGTTCTTTCGCCGACAACCTCTCCTCGTGAATCCCTTAAAAAAATCATTAGAGATGAAATATCAGGATCCTCGGATACGCTTTCTTCAAAATATGGGCGTATTTTATCTTCCGCTCTTGCAAAAGAGCAATCATCAAGAGGAACATCATTTACCAGTACAATTACCTTATAATTACCAGCCGAAGGGAAAAGAAAATCCAGAGCGTCACAACTGCCAAAAATCATGCCGAAAATGACAGCAAAAATGAGAAAAAACACTGCCTTAAAAGTTTTTTGAATAAGCATCTAATCTATAATATATCACTAAACGATTAAATGATCAACTTTCTAAATATCCTGCTTTCTGCTATCATATAATATGCGAACAAAGGCAGTTATCTATATCGACCGTTTTTTAAGAAATTTACGCGCTATCAAAGCCAGGGTTGGAGAAGACAGGCTTATTTGCGTTTCGTTAAAAGCAAATGCCTACGGCCATGGAGCGCTGGAAATAGCCAAAAGAAGCATGGAAGCAGGCGCCAACTACTTTGGAGTGGCAACAGTATCAGAGGGGATAGAAGTTCGAAAAGGGGGCATAACTGCGCCAATCCTCCTGTTATCGCAAAGCCATCCTGATGAAATATCAAAGATAATCGAAGCGAACCTGATCCCGTTTGTTTCTGATATCGAATTTGCGTCTGAGTTAAACAAGGAAGCCTCTTTAAAAAAATTGAAACTGCAAGTCCATATAAAAATCGACACCGGGATGGGACGAATCGGCTGCCACACGGAAGAATCTGCCGCTCTTGCCGGGCATATCGTTAAATGTTCACACCTGAAGTTAACAGGAACAGCCACGCATCTTGCAGCCTCGGATTCCACAGAGAGACAGGATATTGATTTTACAAAACTGCAGTTGACCCGTTTTAAAAAAGCGGTTGCCGCAATTAAAGCCGCCGGAATCAATCCAGGGATAATTCATGCAGCTAATTCAGGCGCGATTGCTTTACATCCCGATTCATGGCTCGATATGGTAAGACCCGGAATCCTCCTTTATGGCTACAAAGCCGCGCAGGAATATGAACTGCCTATTTCTCACATGAAAAAATTAATGAAATTCAAAACATTGATGGTAGAACCTGTAATGGAACTGGTTAGCACAGTAGCGTTAATAAAAAAAATAAAAAAAGGCGAATCTGTTTCTTACGGCAGAACATGGACAGCGCCGATGAACACAAACATCGCCATTCTTCCTGTAGGTTATGCCGATGGACTTCCGCGTCTTGCAAGCAACAGATGGCAGGCACTAATAAACGGCGAACCCTATCCATTAATTGGAAGGGTTTGCATGGATCAATGCTGTATTGATATTGGTCCTGAACCAAAAATAAAGCGCTGGGATGAAGCAATTATTTTCGGCGCAGATATTATTCCGGAAGACGAAAATCTGCCAATAATAATGCAAAGCGCGGCGGCATTGGCGGAAACTGTAAGAACAATTCCTTACGAGATTACATGCAATGTAAACAGACGTGTGCCGCGGGTTTATAAGTAATTTAACTTTTTGATTCTAATTCAGCTATCTGCTTACGAAGCTGCTCAATTTCGGCCTCTTTGTTAATAATAGCAGCTTCTTTGTTTGTCATTTCAGCTTTCATGTCAGCAACAACACCTTGCCATTTTTCACGTTCACGAAGCTCACCTTTTATCTCGCCTCTGGCTTCCGCTGTATACAGGTTGGAGTATAGGTCTGTTTCGTATTTTTTACGGCTGAGCAATCTGGCGCGTTCGTGTTCGTCCTGACTTATTCATGGTAATTTTTTCCCTTTGACTTCTGTGACGAATGAAGATCAGTTAAATAATAGACATACCTGTTAATAAAGTTGGTAAAACCAAACCCGATTTCTCCCATTAGAACCCCTTGAACTCTTAAAGAAAGAAGCTGAGGAGTATAACTAATTCTTTCAGGCTGTTTCAAGAATGAGAGAGTATCAAAAGAAATATTAGCTTATTCTAGGCTCACTTCGTTTTATCTTTTTTGACAAAGAAACGTCTGGTAATCACTATTAATAATCCTATGTATAAGAATATAATAGATCCAAAAATTTCAAACATTATATTTAAATTTGCATTTGTTTTCATTGATATTATTGGTATTAAAAAGACACCAAGCAAGCAGAAAACTAGCAGCCCAACAGCAGACCATTTAAGTATTTCAAAGGTCATAGTATATGGCATTTGATCAATTCCGCCGTATTTTTTCTCAAAATCGGTTTTCTCTATTTTTTCGTCATCTTTTTTGAAAACTTGTTTTTCAGAAAAGTCATCGCTATTGATAATCCTTTTGCTGATTCCGTTTGATTTTTCAGTTCGCTTGAATAATTTCGTCCATAAATTAAACATGCGTTATACCCCCTATGTATTCTCACAATGAAAGAATACTTTCTTTAGATTTAACCTCACTCTAGTATCATTATCGGCATATATATGACCCAAAATCAGTCAAGTAACCTGATTGTTATTTAGGTTAATGAAACGTAAGCTAACCTTTAATATAATTTGGTTAACAATATATAATTAAGAAATCCTTAATAAATTAAACAATTGAGGCTTTTCCAAAACTCCAGTTTTTGGAAAAGCTTCCTTAGATTTAAAGGAAAAACTGGGCTTTTGCCCGGTTTTTCTAAAGCCATTTTCAAGACTAACCGAGTTTTGGAAATGGCTCAATTACTTGTAATTTCTGCAAATATTGTTTTACTTCCCTTATTCCTAAAAAATAAACCCATGAAGAACTACAACAATTACGGCAGGATATTATACAAGACGTAATAAATGTTTATGATGATAAAATACAACGGTCGATTGTGTTTGACATAGAAAATGTTGTTAAAATGTCAGTAAAACAGGCCGTCGCTTCAGAATTAAAGAATTTGATTAAAAAGTAAGTGCTAATGATAGGAACCAATGATAACAACTTTCCCCAGTGAGGGCAGACTCTTCAAAGGTCTTGGCTGTATGCGCAGCCTGCCCTCAATGGGGAACTATTGTTGATATTTATTTATAAGGATTTTCGCCTAGGCTTTTGTAATAAAATGTTTAAGCATACAATTAAATCTCATTCCTGTTCGTGATAACCCTGCTAATTAATCCATAATTTACAGCTTCTTCTGCGTTCATCCAGTAATCGCGATCTGTGTCTTTTTCTACCTGCGAAACCTGATTACCTGTTTCCTGCGCAATAAGCTGATTAATTTTTCCGCGTAATTTTTCAAGTTCTTTGGCGTGGATTTCTATATCGGTGGCAACGCCGCGTATTCCCGAAAGCGGCTGATGAATCAAATAATGACTATTCGGAAGACCCACTCGTCTCTCTTTAGGAGAAGCAAGCTGAATGATTGCAGCAGCGCTTGCAACAAGACCCATGCCGATTGTCCACACCTGCGGTTTAATAAAACGGATCATGTCAAAAATCGCGTATCCCGCATCTGCGTCTCCGCCGGGAGAATCAATAAATACGCGAATAGGTTCATTGTTCATATCTTCCAACAGCAGAAGCTGACGGATTGTTTTTTCTGCCAGCTCTTTATTTATTTCACCGGACAGCAAAATTGTACGGGTTTTTAACATTCTTGTTGCAAGCGGATCAATAACGGGCGATTTGCCGTTATCCTGCTCATCTTCATTATCAAATTCTTCTTCGTTGTTAATTGGATTCATCAATTAGCCTCCAATTAGATAATAACAAATTTTTGAAACAAAAACAACATGGAAGTAAAACCTCATCAAGGATTCTCGTAACTCTTGTACAAAAACCGGCGAATTTTTTGCTGAGCGTTCTTTTCAAACGTCTCTTTACGCACGCAGAAGTCACCTATTTTTTTATAAACAGGCAAAGAGCGGTTGGCTTCTTCAATTTCTGTTTTAATAAGCTCTTTTATAAAGCTATCTTCATTTTCCCTGCCCGGATAATCAATTTTAATGTTTTCATAATTGGGAACCATTACCGCGTAAATAATTTCGCCGCCTTTTAATTTTCTGCCGACAACAAGCGCCTCGGCAATTATGCGCGATGCGGAAAAATGCGCTTCTATTTCTTCGGGGTACACGTTTTTGCCGCCAGCGCCAACAATTAAATTTTTCTTTCGTCCTTTAATAAAAATAAAACCTTTTTCGTCAATGTAACCAAGATCACCTGTAAGAAGCCAGCCGTCTTCTGTAATTACTTCTTTTGTCGCCTCTTCATCTTCATAGTAACCAAGCATTACAGACGGCGATTTACACGCGATTTCTCCGTTGCCGTCAGGTTCCGGTTCAACAATTTTTACCTCGGTATAACTTACAGGAAGCCCAACAGATGCGTTATTTTTGCAGCGCGGAGTGTTTACAGAAATTAAAGGAGCGTTTTCGCTCATACCATAACCCTGAACCATGTTAAAACCAAATGAATCAAAAAAGTCGGCTGTTTTAATGCTGAGGGGCCCGCCGCCTGCAACCATTATTTTAATAGACTGAAGCCCTGTTTTCTTTCTGATAAATTTAAAAACTTTTCTTCCCCATTCAGGATTTCCTTTATATGCTTCCTTTAGCGCAATTTTACGAAGAAAATTTAATGGTACGCGGATTAAAGGAGACAATTTCTGATAGCCTGCGGCAATCGCTGTCATTACCTTATCATAAAGAAGCGGAACGCCAATTAAGAACGTAACTCCTCCGTCTCTTATATCATCAATAACAACCTTACCAACTATTTTTTCTACAATTACTATGGGAACACCTGCGGCAAATGGCGCAATAAATGAACATGTAGTGGCATAAGTATGATGCAGCGGAAGAACATCGATAAAAACATCTTTATCATCTGGTTCTAAAATGCGAATTGCGGCGCTTGCGTTTGCGATTATATTTTTGTGCGAAAGAGTTACACCTTTGGCAAATCCTGTAGTTCCGGATGTAAACACAATAGACGCAGGGTAATCCGCGCCAATACTATCAGCGGGAGGTAATTCCAGTTCACCTGCATTTAAACAAAAAGTTTCGTAATTTAATTCATGCCCTTGTTCCTGTTCGTGTTCCCCTTCCTGCTTTTGTATCTCATCAGTATCACTATCAGGACTAATGCACACAGACACTGCAACCGAAATACCGTTGGATGACAACGAAGAAGCAAACTCTTTTTTTCTGCCGGAATAAAAAAAAGCCTTTGCTCTTGTAATCTTCATTATGTTAAGACATTCCTGTTCTGTAGCAAGAAAATCGACAGGTACAATATAGATGCCGGCAATTATTGTTCCCATCCAGACAGCCATCCACTCGGGACGATTTTCGGACCAGAGCACAACACTGTCACCTTTATTAAGTCCAGCAGCATACAAGCCGCGGGCAACTCTTTTGCATTCATCACCGAACCTGGAAAAAGTCCAGCGTGTAAATTCCTTCTGCGTCCCGCATCGATATAAAATCATATCTTTATCAGCAAATACTCTTGATTGATGATCCAGAAGCTGCGCAAAATTATCCTGGGTTATATCCGGAAGGTTAGAAACATAGTCATCAAATCTTAACATACATACCTCCAAAATTAAGTTGTAATAATTAAAATATATCTCTTCTTGCCAGCCCTTAAAATCAATTCACCGTCTGCGTTTATTCTTTCTGCTTTAATAAGATCAGCCGTTTCTTTTACAGGCGCAAGAATACCCGAACTGTCAGAAACAAAAGCTCCTCCCTGCTGAACAAGACGGCGCGCTTCGCTCTTTGTAGGCTCCAATCCTGAATCAACAAAAAGATCGACTACATTATAACCTGCTTCAAATTTTGAGCGCTCAATTTTTGTTTTCGGCATTTCAGATTTATCACCTGTACCGCCGAACGCGGCCTTTGCGCCTGAGAGCGCTTTATCTGCTTCTTCCTTACCGTGAATAAGAGCAGTAACTTCCCACGCAAGACGCTCTTTTGCCTCGTTGGGATTTTTGCCATCACCGGCAAGCGACCTGCAATCATCAACAGGCAAAAATGTGAACATAAGTAAAAATCGAAGGATATCCTGATCATGCACATTGCGCCAGTATTGGAAAAATTCATAAGGCGTTGTTACAGCCGGATCAAGGAAGAGCGCTCCCTTTTCCGTCTTGCCCATTTTTTTTCCGTCTGAGGTTGTGACAAGCGGGAAAGTAAGACCGAACGCCTCAACGCCTTCAATTCTGCGAATTAATTCAACGCCTGCGACAATATTCCCCCATTGATCATCGCCGCCAATTTGCAAACGGCAACCATGACGGCGGTAAAGCTCCAAATAGTCAAAGCTTTGTAAAAGTTGATAATTGAATTCGATAAAAGACAATCCTGTTTCCATACGCATTTTATACGCTTCGAAACTTAACATCCTGTTTACAGAAAAGTGGCTGCCGATATCGCGTAAAAAATCAATATAATTAAGATTGGCAAGCCAGTCCTTGTTATTAACCGAAATCGCGTTTTTTTCGTCAAAACCTACAAAACGATCAAGCTGAGCGCGGATAGCCTCTGTATTTTTGTCCAATTGTTCATAGCTAAGCATCTTACGAACTTCGCACTTTCCGGAAGGATCACCGATACGCGCCGTACCTCCGCCGATCAATGCAAGCCCAATATGACCCGCGTCCCTGAGGTGCCTGTACGCAAAAAAAGGAACCATATGCCCTATATGTAAACTCGATCCTGTAGGATCGCAACCAACATAAAAAGCGACAGAACCTGTGTCCATCAATTTTGACAGACCCTCTGCGTTTGTGCATTGCTGGAAAAAGCCTCTTGTTTTTAATGTTTCCAATATTGAATTCATGTTTTGATTGTACAGAATTTAAAGGTGTCTGTCACCTTATCCGATAATTATAAAAATGCATTCAAATTTATTGGAAATAGTAAAAGAAGTTGTCACGTCCTGGCAGGTTATTGCTGTAACCTTGGCAATTTTAGTTTACATTAATATAGTATCTTATGTATCCAAAAGATACCATACTCCCCGCGCGGCAAAAGTGAAAAAAGTAAAAACTCCCAAACAAAAGGCCAAACCGGCAGCTCAGGAAAACCTTGATGATCTTCCGGCTTCAGATTCAAACGACGAACTGGGTCTTGAAGAAGCATAAAAAATGACATATCTGGACGAGGCAGTTAAAAGCCTTTTTGGGCTTTCTTATTTGTTTCCATACCAAAAACTTGTAATAACGAACATACTGGAAGCGGCAGAAGCATACGACAGGTCGCACGAAGATTCAGACAGAACCGCGGCAGGCAGACAAATCGTAATTCTTCCGACAGGAGCCGGAAAATCACTTTGCTTTCAGCTTCCGGCAATGATGATAGAAGGTATCACTCTTGTCATTTACCCAATACTTTCGCTTATGGCAGATCAGCAAAGACGACTCGAAGAAAAAGGATTCTCGCCTGTTACCATAAGAGGCGGTCAAAGCAAGGATGAACGGGATGAAATATGGCAGAAACTCGAAAGCGGCGAGGTCAGATTTATAATCGCAAATCCTGAGGTTTTACTTACAGCCCAGGTAAAAGAAAGAATGGCAAAAATAAAAATCAGGCATATAGTGATTGACGAAGCGCACTGTGTCAGCGAATGGGGAGAAAGTTTTCGTCCCAGTTACCTGGAAATAGGTTCCATCATAAATGATTTAAATCCGCCGCTCGTAACCGCTTTTACCGCCACAGCCAGCTCTCCTGTACTGGAAAAAATCAAAAAATACATTTTCTCCGATTCGGAGATTAATCAAATTGTGGGAAATCCTGACAGACCGAATATTTATTATGCTGCAATGGGCTGCATCAACCGCGATTTGGCGGTACGGGATTTATTATTAATCAATAAAAGACCTGCAATTGTTTTTTGTTCTTCGCGCCCGGGAACAGAAAAACTTGCGCATTATCTTCGCAATGAATTAAAAGAGATGGGGCATGACTGGCATAATGAAATACGTTTTTACCATGCGGGTTTAAGCAAGGAAGAAAAAAAAGCTGCGGAAAACTGGCTTTTAAAAAATACTGAAGCCGTTCTTGTTAGCACATGCGCTTTTGGAATGGGCGTAGACAAAGCGGATGTGCGAACAGTCATTCACAGAGATTGCCCTCCGTCAGTTGAGGCTTATCTTCAGGAATCAGGCAGAGCGGGACGTGACGGCGAACAATCAAAAGCGTACATTCTTTGGGGACCCGATGATGACAAATCGTTAGCGCGGTGCAAAGATACCGAACGCGCGCGTTTTTCTACGCTTTTAAATTACGCAAGAGACAATGAACATTGCCGCAGACACGCGCTTCTTGCTCTGCTCAACTATGATTCAGGCGGCGAAGTGCCGGAAACAATTTGCTGTGATGTGTGCAATCCTCCGGATAACAAAAACGCCGCTAATTACATACGCGAAGAAATGTCAGTTTTGGAATTTATCAAAAGGAATAAAAGACGATTTACATTTGATCAGGCCGCTTCTGCCTTAGCAGACACAAACATACGATGGTCACAAAAAGAAGCCTCCCGAGTTTTAGGTTACTTAATAGAAACCAAAAAACTTAAGAGGCTTAATCACTTTCCATGGAAAGAAAAAATTACTCTTTAATACTTCCCATAGTAAGACCGGAAATTATAAACCTGGACATAAAGCTATAGAAAATAATAATAGGTATTAACGAGATGGCAATTCCAAGATATATTCCGCCGAACTCTGTTCGGTAAATATCACCGCGTAACGCCTGAATCAACATCGGCAGCGTATATCGTTCATTCGATGAAATTATGATAAACGGCGTAAGGAAGTTATTCCACGAACCAACGAAAGTAAAAATACACTGAGCTGCAAGCGCAGGAATTGCTACAGGTAAAATAATAATGTTAAAAATTCGATACTCTCCCGCGCCGTCAATACGCGCTGCGTCAATAAGTTCGTATGATAGAACAGAACTCATGTACTGACGTATAAACAGAACAGTCGCCGCGGCAGCTATAGCCGGTATAATCAGCGGAATATAAGTATCTGTCAGCCGCCATGTTGCCATAAGCTGGTAGAAACCGATAAAGGTAAGAGAACCTGGAAGCATCATGATAATCAATATGATACCCCAAATTAAAAGTCTTCCTTTAAAGCGATAAACATGCAACCCATAGGCGGTTAGTGCAGAGAAGTAAACGCTTAAAAGCGTAGTACAAACAGCAATGAAAAGGCTGTTTCCAAAACCCTGCCAGATTTTAAATCCGCGTCCGGTTAAGGCATTCCAGTTATAAACGACATTCGCCGGTATAACAACTTCAGCTATTATTGCGCCCTTTTGAATTCTCTGTCCGTCCCTTACATAAAGAACTGATCTATCCGAGAGAAAGAAAATGCCAAGCCTGTCTCCTTCATCATCAACAACAACAACACGCGGCGATCTGGAATCTGTTAACGCTTTAGATACAATCATCTCCATTTGCCCGGTTTTTTTATTGGCTTCTTCCCTTAGATTTGCATTTTGCCCGGTTGTCAATAAATCAAGGAATCTAATAGTTCCTTCATTTGCAAGTAAATTCGCGTCAGGATCTACCTCCGCCGCATCTTCGTTTTCTTCAGCCGGCAGACCCCAATCAGCATATAAAACATTGGTGGATGACCAAAACGCATTCTGCCCCGGAAGTAAAGAAAGACCTGTATTGATTTGCTCTGTAGTACGAGTTGCGTTAATCAGCAAAACATATATGGGCACAATTGCAAGGAGCGCCAAAACAACCATTAACGCATGAATAAAATATCTTTTTATGGGCGTATCACTTCTACCAAGAATACTCATGCTTTGCCTCCTTTCTTTTTCCTTAACTCACTGCGATCCTGCAAGAAGAAGAAAATCAGCAATGCTAAAATAATTGTCACCACGAATATTCCAAACGAGACCGTAGCTCCATACGCATAATCGTTACGCCCCATAAATGACACATTGAACTGATAAACAACCGTTGTTCTTATACTGAAGGCAGGTTCTCCCCGCATACCGGTAAGAAGGAACGGAATATCAAACATCTGCATACCGCCAATCATCGATGTAATAAGAATATAAAGCATCATTGGGCGAAGCAGAGGTAAAGTGATGTACCATGCTGTTTGTCTGCTGTTTGCGCCGTCAACCGTGGCGGATTCATATAACGATACAGGAATACTCGCAATACCCGCCATTAACATAATTAATGTATGCCCGTACCACATCCACCATTGAATAAACGCGACAAGACTTCTCGAGAACGGCACGCTTCTGAAAAAGTTAAAGGCATCCTGCGCTATTCCCTGAGCTTCATTATTATAATAAATACCAAAAGCGCGCAGGAACTGGTTTGCCGGAGCGTTTACATGTCCGCCGAAACCAAAAATACTTCGGAAGAGCAATGCGACAGACGCAGCTGTAAGAAGGTTAGGCATATAAATAATAGCTCTGAAAAAACCCTTACCTGTTAAATTCAATCTTGCATCTGAAAGCCAAATTGCAAGTATTAAAGCCAATCCTAACTGAGGAATAAAGTTCATTCCCCAAATAATAAAGGTGTTTCTAAGAGCTCCCCAAAAAAATGGATCATTTAAAAGCCGGCTATAATTTGCAATGAAGTGGACTATACTTCCTCTTCCATCGCATTCATGGCACTTTAACATGAAATCCCATCCCCAAACTTCTCTAGTTCCAACACCTGAACAAAACTCACACGCGGTAACAAAATCGTATTCTGACGTTAAACCTCTTAGATTCGTAAATCCAAGCATGAATGTGTAAATGGTAGGCCATAGATTAAAAATACAAAACACAAGTATAAACGGCAATACAAAGACGTATCCCCAGCGATTTGTTTTTTCCTCATGACCAATGACTTTTTTTAACTTTACTTTTTTTAAAACAGCTTGATCGCTATTGTCAGTTTGCGAGCTTTCCTGCAAAGGATCCGTTGTGGTTTCGGTAATTTCGTCCATTTGCATAAGTCCTCCTGAAAAAAAAGCCTGACCACTTAAATTAAGTGGTCAGGCTGAATTTAAGCTTTAGATAAAACCTCTTCGGATTAGAGTCCGAGTGAGCTTGTTACCTGAGATCTAAAATCAGCAAGTGCTTGGTCTTTGGATTTTTCACCTTCAACATAAGCAGTTGTTGCTTCCTGGAAGATACCTTCAATCGCCTGGTCTGTACCCTGTGTCAATCTGCCGTCAACGCTCATTGCCATTTCAGCAAACGCTGCATAATGGTTCTGTCCGCCGAGGAAAGCTTCGCTGAAGTTGTCTTTAATTCTGTTCATAACCGCGAGGCTGCTGACTACGTCGCCAGTGTCTCTTGCCCATGCTTCAAGGAAATCTTCGCTTGTTGTGAGCCATTCGATCATGTGTATAGCCTGTTCAGCTCTCTGTGTGTTTCTGTAAGCGCCAACCCATGTGCCGCCCCAGCGATAAGCTGCAGGACCAGGGATCATTGCCCAGTCACCAGCGGTGTCAGGAGCATTTGTCTTAAGAACATAGTGCAAGCCCCATGTGGGGAGGAAGTATGAGAAAGCTTCCAACAGGTTACCATTTTCGTCCCTGAGGGTGCCGTTCATACCTGCGAACCAGCCTTCTGACCATTGTCCAACGCGGCCGTCAAAGCGGTTTTCGTGGATAGTCTTGCTGATTTCCATGTACTGTTCCATGTTCGGATCGATATTAAGTCTGCCGTTAACAATCCAGGGTGAGGAGCGTGAGCCGAGGAATACGTTATAAAGGTCGCCGCGGCTTGATACTACTACGCATGAACCGTTTGAACGATCTTTGAGGAACTGTGCTGTTTCAAGGAATGTGTTAAGATCTGCAAAGCGAGTCTGCACTACTGCAGGATCGTCTGTACCGAAATACTTGATTGCGAGGCTGCGGCGATAGAACATAGCGCCGGGGCATGCCTGCCAAGACATTCCGTATACTCTGCCGTTGTGAGTACCGATATCAACGGTGTACTGAAGCAATTTGCCTCTGTTTCTTTCATAAATCTCTGTGAGATCAAGAAGTTGTCCTGATTCAACATATTTACGAACGAATGCAGATTCCAAAGCAAAAACGTCCGGTGTTCCGCGGCCTGAAGCCAATACCGGGTCTAATTTGCTTTCAAATTGATCGGATGGTGTTAAGGAGTAAACAACCTTAACGTCCGGGAACGATTTGAGGTAGTAATTATTGATCATGTTTTCCAATTCATCGGTGAATGACCAAACTACCAGCCCATCTCTCTGGCATCCACTTACACTAAAGAGAATAAGGATTGCGCCAATGATGACTAATGCTTTTTTCATTTCTTTTTTCCTCCAAATATACATTTTTTACCCAACCTTTCTTTGGGCTTTAAATTATTAAGATAATATTATCATAATGTTTGAAATGGGTCAATACATTTTTTTCATTTTATTCGAATTTCGTTCCTTAGAATACGCCTGACAAAACGGCCGGAGGGGGTTAAATCCCTGTCTCCCCAGCCTCCCCTGGCTTCCCGATCAGCATTAAATACCAAAGCTCCGGAATCCTCTCCCTTATTGGTAATTGACCAGTTTACCCAGGAAATCCCGTTTGTTTTAAGGAAAGAAAGCCATTCCAGAAATTCAGTCTCAAAAACTCCGCCGCCGCCGGTGTTTAAAGTGGTGCCGCATTCTGTAACAAAAATCGCCAACCCCTTGTCCATGGCTCTTATAGCCCTGTCCTTGAGTTCCTGTCCATGTGATCCGGCGTAAAAATGCAGAGAATACATAACATTGGGAAAATCGAGCGGATCAAGCGCGGCGGCATCAACGTGCTGACTATAAACAGGTGTTCCAACAACAATGATGCTGTTTGGAGCATTTTCCCTGATTATTGGAATTATTACCTCGGCGTATGGTTTAATGGCCCTGCTCCAGGTGACATCGCTTCCATTCGGCTCATTGCAGATTTCATATATAACATTGGGATAATCGCCGTATTTTTCGGACATCTCCCTGAAAAAATCAATTGCCAAATGCTGATAAACGCGCGGATCACGGTCACGGTGAACATGCCAGTCAATAATTACGTACAAACCCAGTTTGATAGCCGCGTCAACGCTTTCTTCTACTATGAACTTGAGATTTCTCTGCTGAACATATCCTCCCTCGGTGAGGTACATGGCAGAACGCCAAATCTGCATATTCCAGTCATCCCGAAGCCAGCGCAGAACATCTTCATTTGCAAATTTTCCTGCCCACTGAAGCCCGTGAGAACTCATTCCTCTAAGCTGAACCGGCCTTCCGTCCTCAGCCAGAAGCTGAGTTCCCTCAACCCTGAGCCAGCCAAATCGATCAACAACAGTTCGTCCCTGTTTATCCACCGAAAGCAGCCTGTCATCAACTCCGCAAGATACGAACGAAATAATCAGTATAGTAAATACTGCAATAAACCCAATTTGCTTCATTTGCTTCTCCTAAGTATTTGGGGTTTTAAGTTAAATATATTTATACTACATTTATTGACGCAATAACAGGAGCAGGGGCGCCTTTTTCAACAGCCACGGGTTTGGACATTAACGGCACAGGGGCTGCATCTGCCGCAATAATTGAATAGGCACCCGATGTCAATTTATACTCGCCTTCTGCATTAACCGTCTCAAAAGCTGAAGCGGGCAGCACAAAATCGACTTTTACGTTTTTTCCTGCTTTTATAAAAACACGGCGAAATTCTCTCAGCGAGGAAAGCGGATCATCTTCGCTGCGTCCGTCTTTTACAACATATATTTGAATTATTTCGTCAGCATCCCTTTTACCCGTATTTGTGACAGACACAGTGACTGTCACCTTCCCGCCGGCAGAAATCGAAGCTGCAGACAATTCAATCGAGTCAAAACGGAATGTCGTATAAGAAAGCCCGAAACCAAAGGGATACAAAGGCTTTTCAGTCATGTATCGATATGTGCGTCCCTTCATGGAATAATCTTCATACGCGGGAAGCTGAGCAGTTGAAGCCGGGAAGGTGACCGGGAGTTTTCCTGACGGAACAACATCACCGAAAATAATGTCCGCTACAGCCTTGCCGCCCGATTCACCGGAGTACCATGCGTAAACAACAGCATCCGCAAGCTCTTCCGGAAAGGCAATCGCGCTGCCGCCTGTCAGTACAAGGATAATTTTCTTGCCGGCTTCCCTTACCTTTTGCAGGAACTTTAACTGCCAGGGCGGAAGCTCGATCGCTGTACGATCGCCGTTGGAGTCCGAGGCAATTGCATCACCCTCTTCGCCCTCCATCGCGCCGTCCTGCCCCATTACGGCAATAATAATATCGGTAAGATTTGCTTCACCGTAATGAACAAGCGATTTACTGTTTTCGCTGTACATCAAGCAGCCCTGTCTGTAATCAAGGCTGATGCCGAACTTGTCGCTGACCTTTTCGGCGAGCCCCTCAAGAATAGTCGTAAAATGAGAACTGATCCCAAAATAATTTCCAAAAAGCGCATGAGCATTAGCTGCAGCAGGACCCAGAACAGCGATTTTTTTTGGGTTTGAATCAAGAGGCAGAATATTGTTTTCGTTTTTTAACAGCACAATTGATTTATGCGCTGTTTTTAAAGCTAGTTTTCGATGTTTATCGCAATTAATAACCTTTCTGTTAAGTTTAACGTATTTACTTTTGCCGGGAGGATCAAACATTCCAAGTTTGAAACGGGTACGAAGAACTCTTTCAAGAGATATATTGATGGTTTCTTCTGTTACGAGTCCCTGTTTGTAAGAAACTGTTAAAAAAGGATATGTACAGCCGCAGTTTAAATCGCAGCCTGCGTTCAGGGCAAGAGCCGCAGATTCTTCGGAAGACTTTGTTATTTTGTGGTATTCGTGGAAGTCGCGGATAGCCCAGCAATCAGAAACAACATGCCCTTTAAATCCCCACTTACCGCGAAGGATTTCCTTTAACAGAAGATTACTGGCACAACAAGGTTCGTCGAGGGTACGGTTGTATGCGCCCATTACAGATTCGACGCCGCCGTCTACCAATGCCTTGAACGCAGGCAAGTAGGTTTCCCATAAATCTTTTTTTGTAACAATTGCATTAAAGACGTGACGATCTTTCTCTGGACCTGAATGAACAGCGTAGTGTTTTGCACAGGCTGCAAGTTTAAGGTTTTCGGGATCATCACCCTGCATACCCTGAACCATCGCAAGGCCGATTCTGCTTGTGAGGTATGGATCTTCGCCGTACGTTTCCTGACCGCGTCCCCAGCGGGGATCACGGAAAATATTTATGTTGGGTGTCCAGAAAGTAAGACCCCAGTATTGACCGCGGTTTCCCTGTTTAACAGCTTCGTTATGCTTGGCGCGGGCTTCATCGGAAATAGCGGCAGCAACTTCCTTTACGAGAGAATCATCAAAAGTGGCCGCCATGGCAATCGCCTGCGGAAAAACAGTCGCTATGCCCGCCCTTGCAACACCGTGCAGACACTCATTCCACCAGTTATACTCAGGTATCCCAAGCCGCTCAATCGCCGGACTTTTATAAAATAATTGGGAAACTTTCTCTTCCAGCGTCATTTTAGAAATCATTTCTTTGATTTTTGCTTCGCGATCCATAAGTAATTATAAGGTATGATTCGTCAGGGGTCAAATCAAAAAATCACGCCGTCAGCACACCCAACGGCACAACATTTACTCTTGTCTCCTACCACTCCCTTGGGACAAAACCATCCGGCACAGAGATCTTCATCGTATCGCCGCTCTGCTCAACTACAAATAAACCGGCTTTTATCGCTTCCTTCTTAACATTCATACCAAAAATAGCTCCTGCAATAGCGCCATGGATTTTTCGGTGATCGTTAAATTTATTACGCCTTTCACGAAGAATTTGCATTCGTTTAAAATGAGGTTCTATATCATCCAAGTCCGGTTTTACTTTTACCTCGACAGCCATAAAATAATCAGCGTTTTCAAGTAAGATGTCAATTTCTGCTATTACTTTTCCTTTTTCATCTTCAAGCTTGTAACCACCTGGTGAATAAGCGTCAAAATGGTACCCAAGTTCATTAAAACGATTGTGAATGTTGGGAGCAACCAGATGCTCAGCCATTTCGCCGAATCTGTTGTATAAATTTCCCATCTTTTTGTCAGTTTCTTTCATTTGGAGAGCAGTTTCTTGTACTATACGGTCTGTTTCTTCCTGTCTTTTCCCGATGCTTTCAATTAGTTGCTCTGTTTTCTTTAAACTTGCCCAAAATTCCTCAAAGGTACCTTTTGCATACTCTGCCACTTCTTGTCTAATGTCCATATCAATCTCCTGAGTAAAACATACACAGCGCATACGCACCGTGTTTCTGTGGCTAATGGTGAATGTTCATTTTTTAAATTAATAAAAAAATTGAACATTAGGTTAGGGCTTGCTTTGTAATATTCGGAAATCTCAATTATTCCACGATTAAAGTGTAATACAATTGAGAGGTTTTGTAAATAGAGACATACAATACGCTCGTTAAATTTTTTTTTAATGAATTTTACACTATCTTGTAAAGAGCGAAAAGAAAAATGACATCCAAAAAGAGTCGAGCCTTTTTGATGAATTTGTAATTAAATAAAACGGTTACTTTCTCCTGGGTTTTTTTCTCTCCAGAAAACCACCCCATTCGCGTTCAAAAAAATCTTCATCAGATTTTAAAAGGTTTATCTCTCCGTTATCAATTAAACGTTGAAGTGACGGCGGTATCTCATTTATATTACAGCCGTTAATATTAATTTCTTCCAATTCAGGAAGATCAACTAAGAAATCCGGTAATACGGTTACTTCGGAATTATCAATATTAATGCATTTAAGAGAAATGAGCTTTGCCATTGAAAGCGGCAGTTCATTAAATGGACTTCTTTTTTCTGTTGTTGTATCTTCCATAAAACCCGGCGGATTATCGATATTATAATCCCAAGGCATTTCATTACGGTAGCTGTAAATACCAAAATAAACAAGTTTATCAAGTTTACTTATTGAATCCGGAAGTTTAATTATTTTTGTATATTGTAAATTAATTCCGCGCAGAGAAGAAATATTTCCGATACTTTCAGGAAGCGTTATCATCTTTCCGCCGCGAATGTACAGCGTTTCAAGAGAGCGCAGATTTCCGATTGTCTCGGGAAGTGATTCAAGTTCATGATTTCGAAGCAATCGAATTTTTAAAAGCGATGATAAATTGCCGGTAGAATCCGGCAGTGTTTTAATTTTTGATTGATACACATACAGTCTTGTTAATGATGACAGATTTCCAATCTCGTTTGGCAGAACAGAAACAGAAGAGCTTTCTATTGTTAATACATCAAGTTTGTTTAAATTTCCTATTGATGCAGGCAGGGAGGCAAGAGAAGGCGCGTCAATATTTATGATTTCCAGATTTTTCAAGTTCCCGAGATTCGCAGGAAGCGAAGTTAATTTTTTAAATTCGATTTTCATTTCTTTAAGCGAAGCAAGATCGCATATTGAATCCGGCAAAACGCTTATTGTATCTGATTTTATAGTGATTTTTTCTAAAGAGGACATTCCTCCAAGCCAGTCAGGAATACATTGCAGCGGAATATCAATATCGATATTTTTTAATTTTGACAACCTGCCGATTGATTCCGGTAACTCTAAAGGTTTAATTTTGTCTTCATTAAGATTCTCTTCGATACTAAAATTATTAATGCTTAAAATTTCAAGATTTTGAAGATTCCCGAACGATTCAGGCAAAGATTCCAGTTTTGACCGACAAATTTCCAAATGTTTCAGCAAGCGAAGGTTGCCGAAATTTTCGGGAAGTGTTTTAATATTGCTTCCGTCTATAGAGAATGTTTCCAGAGAACAAAGACTGCCGAAGGACTGCGGCAATGCGTAAAAATTATTTTTTACATATCCATGACTTCCTTCACGCCCTCGTCCCTTGTTATAAAAATTATCTACCCAAATACTAAAATCCAAATCAAGATTTTTTAATGATTTTAAGTTTCCAAATGATTCAGGAAGCGCGTCAAGACAGCAGTTTAATTCAAGGTTCTCAAGAGATGTAAGATTTCCGAATGATTCAGGCAAGCATATTAAATTATCATCATGCTCTTCATCCATAAAATCCTTTCTGTCATGATATTCTTTGCTCCTTTCAAATTTAAAGGTTTTTATTGATTTTAAGCTGCCGAAAGATTCCGGAAAATAAATAGTTTTACTGTGACCAAATTCAAGTTCTTCAAGAGAGGCAAGGTTTCCGAACGATTCAGGTAAACGCGCAAGATTTCCCCGGAAAGTGTGAAATGTTTTTAAAACCGGTAAGTTTCCGAATGACTCCGGGAGAGTTTCAATTTCTGTATTTGTAAGTTCAAATTTTTCCAAAGCTTGAAGATTTCCGAATGATTCAGGCAGACGCTTGGTGTCATTCTCTACAATTGATAATTCAACTAGCGATGGCAGGTTTCCAAAAGATTCAGGCAGATTTGGAACATCTGTACTAAACCGTTCAAGAGAAGACAGGTTTCCAAAGGAATCCGGCAGAGTTTTAAGACCATGAAGATTGTAAATTGTCAGTTCTTTTAATGCTTTTAAACCGCCAAAAGAATTTGGTAATTTATTCCACCTTTTGCCGCCTCCATGATTTCCTGATAAATAGAATTTTTCAAGCGCACAAAGTCCGCCGAATGATTCAGGAAGATTTTTAAGATTACCGCAGCTATAAATATTTAATTCTTTAAGCAAAGGAAGTTTCCCTATAGATTTTGGCAGCATATTTATTTTACAACTATCCAGTTTCAATTTTTTTAAATTTTTAAAATTTCCGATGCCTTCAGGGATTTTTGATACCCATTGACCAAAATTCATTTCCTCAAGCGTTGAAAGTTCGCCTATCCAGTTTGGAACAGCAATTGATTTTGAATATATATCTAATTTTAATTTTTTTATATATAAAGGCTGCTTATATATACCACCAATCGAGAATTTTTTTAATTTATTAAACCTGCGTATGCATTGCGGAAAAACGCCGATTGATGTCTCGTTTAAATTCAATTCTTCCAGATTGCAAAGATTTTCTAAACTTTTTGGTAAACTTTTTAATTTTTTATTATTTGACAGATCGAGTTTTTTCAAACTATTCATGTTTCCGAGCCATTCGGGGATTTCTGTTAATTCGTTGCCGCCAAGGGACAGGCCCTCAAGTTTTAAATTACTTAAAAAATCCGGCAGTGTTTTTAACCCCGTATTGCCAAGATCAAGACGAACAAGACGCGGCAGTTTAGTGATAAAGTTCGGAATTATATCAAGTTCGTTTATTTGTCTGTCAACATCGGATTGGGTATGATGATGTTCATGGTATTCCCATTTTTTAGAATGACCAAGAGAAAGAGAGCGAATATTTTTTAAACTTTCTATAAATTCAGGTATTTTGTAAATTTCATTCGCGCTTATATCAAGTTCCTCCAGCTGCGTCATATTTCCAAGCCACTGCGGTAATTCTTTTAAACAATTTGCACCGATTAAAAATGTTTTTAAACCTGAAAGATTTTTAATTGATTCCGGCAGGGATTTAAATCCGCAATGATTTATATTCAAATATTTAAGCGCAGACAGCTCTCCTATCCATTCAGGAAGGTTTTTTAATTCATAACTGAAAACCGAATCCAAATCAAGATATTCAAGAAGTTTTAACTGCCTTAAATTATCTGTAATGCTTCGAATATTATTAACACCGGCATCAAGTATAATAAGATTTTTTAATTCTCCCAATGAGTCAGAAAGAGAATTGATTCTATTCCCTCTTATGTTCAATTTTTTAAGAGAACAAAGATTTCCTATCCAATCCGGCAGTTCTTCAATTTTATTATAACTAACATTAAGTTCTTTAAGATTTGTAAAATTCTTAATTTCTTCCGGGATAGTTTTTATATACAAATCGGAAAGATCAAGAAACTCATCTCCTTCGCTGCGGCATTTTTCTATTCTTTTATTTATTACCTTTCTGCTTGGAACATTATCGTAAATACTCATCATAAACCTCCTGTTATTCTTATTTCTGCACAGATATTATTAATTTTTATTATATCCTCTTTTGCCCAGTTATTAGAATACAGAGTATGTAAAACATAGCAGATATAATAATCATCTAATTCAATATCCCCAAAACCTTCTATGTTCCAGCTTAAATCCTTTTTTATGTTAAGATCACTGTTAAATTCTTCTTCCATTTTTTTAAGCGATTCTTCTATGTTATTTGAATCAAAATTAAAAGACATGCTCATTTCATACTCAACTCTTAAATAATTTATAATTATATTATATAACTCTATATCATCAGTTTCATCACTGAGAACTTCAGGGCGCAATATGATTTCTACATGGTATTTTTCTTTTGTCTGTTCAAGGGTTTTAAGCATTTTTTTTGCTTTATTAAAACTATCCTCCCATGCCTTAATAAAAGCGCCGCTTGTTTTTACAGTTTGTTTTATGTTTTCATCTGTCCATTTAAATACTTTGTTAAGCTTTATTTTCCTTATTAACATAAAGTTTTTTACTGTATCCCTTCCTTCATCGGATGAATCATTATAACGGGGTGCCGTCCTTAAAAGGGATTCAATCTGCTTTACAGAGAAACTGTCAAGAAGTTTCATTCTATATGAATATCCCATATTGATAAAATCAATAAAATCAATTTTTCTTTTTTTATTATTACCGGAAGGTTTACTGTGAATATTCATCCAAAAAGCCGGCTCTTCCCTGCCGATGCAGATATATGATTCCTTCAAATACGATAATTTATTAAATGATAACGGCAATTTTTTAACATTATAGGCGTCAATTGAAATATATTTTAATTTCTTTAAATTACTGATACTCTCTGGGAAAGCAGTTAACGCGCCTGATACAATATAGAATTTTTTTAGTGCAGAAAGTTTTCCGATATCATCCGGCAATTTTTTAAGCGCGAATGTATCAAGGTGAAGTTCTTGAAGATTTTTTAATTTACAAAAAGACGCGGGTAAAACTGTTAAATTATCGCTTTGAACATTCAGTATCTTAATATTCTTACATTCACCTATTGAATTCGGCAAGACTTGCATTTCTTCAGCATTAATATAAATTTCTTTTAACGAAGACAATTCTCCGAAATTCTTTGGAAAGCTAAAATCTTTTTTTGTATTAATATCTAATTCTTCAAGAGAAAAAAGCCTGCCGAATGAAGACGGTAATATAACCGCAGGAGCGCTTAATGCCATTTTCTTTAATGCGCAAAGATTTCCGATAGAATCGGGGAGGGAAAAAGGTTTTTTTGAATAGATTTCACATAATTTCAATTTATCCAGTTTGCCAAATGATTCCGGTATAAATTTTAAATTTCCGGTAAGAACCAGATGTTCAAGAGGACAATTTCCCAGGGAATCAGGAATTTTATCAATGCTTGTGCCACTAAGATCAAGTGTTTTTAATTTTTTTAAATTGCCGATATTTTTTGGTATCCGTTTCGTTTTTGAATAAGAATTTTTAATAAAATCATACATATTGATTCTTAAATATTCCAATTTTGTCCAGCCGCAGATAAAATCAGGAATGCTGTCAAATTCACACCCCTCAGAGTTAAATATTTTCAAATTTTTTAAAGCGGCAAATGTTTCGGGCAGTTTTTTCAGATGAGGACAGTTTAAATCAATAACAGTCAACGAAAGAAGTTCTCCGATTTCACATGGCAGATTTAAAAATTTTTGTCCATGTACGCGCAATTTATTAAGGTTCTTTAAATTAACGATTTCTGCCGGGATTGTCTCTTCAAATTCACTGTATATGCTTAAGGCTTTTAAATTTTGCATTCCGTAAACCCACTGCGGAATTACGGGAGTTCCATAACCAAGAGAAAGATTTTCCAGATTACACAGATTCGCAAGCTGCGGCGGTAAAATAATTTCATCCTTTTTGTATTTGCCGTCGTAATTCGAGCCAACGCTTAATTTTTTTAAAGAAGTAATTTTTCCGATAAAATCCGGGATTTCTTTTATATCAACATCTTTTAAATTTAACTCTGTCAGGGTTCCCAGCTCTGCGATTTCCGGAGGAATTTTTGTAAGACTAAGATAGGAAAAATCAAGCGTCTTGCCATTTTTTATTCGGCATTCTTTAATCCGTCTTTGAGCTTCTGCGTACATTTTATCCTCATCCATTATTAATAAATCTTTCATGCTCTGTGTCATTTTCATTTTTATTTTCTCCTTGGTTTTCTTTTTACTCTTCCGCCCCTTTCGCTGTGATAAAAATCATCATCTGTCTTTATTAGTGTAATTTCTCCGTTATCAACAAGCCGTTGAATCGAAGAAGGAATTGATGAAATATTGCAGCCGTTAATTCTGATCTCTCTAAGCTTAGGAAGATTTTCTAAAAATTGCGGCAATTCGCTTATTTCAGAATAATCCAAATTGAGTTCTTCAAGCAATTCAAGTTTTGAAATTGTGTCAGGCAGTTTGTTTAGAGGACTTCTTTTTTCATTAGTTTCATCATCATTATATTCAGGAGGAGTATCAAAGCCGCCATCCCATGACATTTTATTACGATAACTGTAAATGCCCAAAGAAATAAGTTTGCTTAAATTTCCGATAGAATCGGGAAGTTCCTTTATATTTGTATATTGTAATTGCAACCCATAAAGAGAAGAGAGATTTCCGATGCTATCAGGAAGCGATGTTATTGTTCCGCCGCGAATTGTCATTGTTTCCAGGGTTTTTAAGTTTCCTATTTTTTCAGGAAGAAATTCAAACTCAGGACAGCGTATAACGCGTATTTTTCTTATTGATGGTAAATTCGAAATTGAATCCGGCAGAACTATTAATTTTGACTGGTACACATACAATCTTGTTAACGAAGATAAATTGCCGATTGAATCCGGTAAAACAGAAACAGAAGAGCTTTCTATTTTTATAGAATCAAGATTGCTAAGATTTCCCATTGATTCAGGCAATGATTTTAAGGAAGGTGCGTCTATATTTAATATTTTCAAGTTTTTTAAATTTCCGATATTAAGCGGCAGCTCGGTTAATTCTTTGCATTCAATATAAAATTCTTTAAGCGAAGAAAGACCGCATATTGAATTCGGCAGTACGCTTATTGTATCTGATGTTAAATAAAATTCTTCCAGAGCATCCATTGTTCCAAGCCATTCGGGAATCGGCTGCAGCGGCGATTTAATTGTTAATTTTTTAAGTTTTGAAAGCTTTCCTATTGATTCAGGTAACAACAAAGGTTTTACTTTATCTTCTTCGTCTCGTATGTAGCTTACATTGCTGATTTTCAATTCTTCTAGACTACCAAGATTCCCAAATGAATCAGGAAGCGATTCAAATTTTGTGTCTTCTATTCCCAATGTTTTAAGCGAGCGAAGATTTCCGAAATTTTCTGGCAGTGTTTTAATATTTCCGCCTTTAATAAAAAATATTTCCAGAGAACTAAGATTGCCGAATGATTCAGGTAAAGCGGAAAATTCGTTAATTGTAAAGCAAGGACCTATAAAACTGGCTCCTCCTTTTAGATGATATTCTACATCAACCATTAATTTTAAATCCAATCTTTTAAGTGATTTTAAATTTCCAAAAGATTCAGGAAGAGCGCCAAGACCGCAGCTTATGCTTAGTTCTTCCAGAGATGAAAGATTTCCGATTGATTCAGGGAAACAGACTGTATCATTATTTTGTTCTTTCGCCTGTTTTTTATTCTTCTTTGCTTCTTCTTCGTAACTTTCAGCGCCTTTTTCAAAATAAAAATATTTTAATGATTTTAAATTCCCAAAAGAAAGAGGGAAATATTCTGTTTTACTGTGATCAAGATTAATTTCTTCAAGAGAGGCAAGGTTTCCGAAGGATTCGGGAAGACGCGTAAGATTTCCTCGGAAAGTGTGAAATATTTTTAATGCGGGCAGGTTTCCGAAAGATTCAGGGAGAGATTCAATCTCTGTATTAACAAGTTCAAATTTTTCAAGCGCTTTAAGATTTCCGAATGATTCAGGCAGGCGGCGAATTTCACTGCTTGTAATTGATAAATCAAAAAGTGACGGGAGATTGCCGAATGATTCAGAAAGATTGGGAACATCACAATCAAGACGTTCAAGAGAACAAAGATTCCCGAATGAATCCGGCAATGTTCTAAGACCGCAAAGATTATTAATAATCAATTTTTTTAATGATTTTAAATTACCAAAAGATTCAGGAAGTTTTTTCCATCTATAAAAGAATGAAACAACTCCTGTTAAATTTAATTTTTCCAGTGAAACAAGGCTGCCAAATGATTTAGGCAGTTTACAAAGGCGGTAATTATGTTCAAGCGTTATTTCTTTAAGCGAAGAGAGTTTTCCAATAGACTCAGGTAAACTCTTTATTTTACTTTGCTCTAATGTAAGTTTCTTTAAGTTAATTAAATTACCAATACTTTTAGGAATTTTAGAAACCCAATGCCCAAAATTTAAGCATTCAAGACTTGAAAGTTCGCCGAGCCATTTTGGAACTGTTATTGATTTAGTAAATATTTCAAACTCTTTATTAAAAATATCAAGAGACGGAGTATAAATACCGCCAATAGATAAACTTTTTAATTTTTTTAACTCCCGGATAAATTTTGGAAACTTGCTGATAGATGTTTCGTTTATACTGAACTCTTCCAGATTGCAAAGTTTTTTTAAGTCTTCAGGCAGATGCTTCAGGTTTTCATTTTTGGACAAATCAAGTTTTTTTAAACTTGTCATTGAGCCAAGCCACTGCGGTATTTCTGTTAATTCATTACAGTCGAGACAAAGGTTTTCCAATTTTAACGCGCGAATATTTTCCGGCACTTTTTTTAATTTTGTATGCCCAAGGTTTAAATGAACAAGACGCGGCAAAGACGTAATAAAATCCGGCAGTTCATCAAACTCGTTTATCTGTCTGTCCAGATTGCTTACATAACGATGAAGCTTCATATATTCCCATTCGTCTGAATAACCGGGATTAAAAGTCCGAAGATTCTTAAGGTTTCCGATAAACTCCGGTATTTTATAAATTTCATTCGCGCTTATATCAAGTTCTTCCAGTTGAGTCATGTCTCCAATCCAACGCGGCAGCTCCGATAAACAATTAGCGCCAAGATAAAATGTTTTCAAATTGGATAAATTCTTAATTGATTCGGGCAATGCGTTAATTCCGCAATGGTTAATATTCAAATATTTAAGCATGGACAATCCGCCTATCCAATCAGGCAGCGTTTTAACATTATTCGGAGTTATATCATTGTAAAATAACCTTGATGATTCCAGATCGAGATACTCAAGATGATTCAATTGTTTTAAACTTTCGGGAATATTATTAATCCCGTTTATACCGGCATCGAAAAAGACAAGATTTGTTAACTCTCCAATAGAATCGGGAAGCAAAACAATATTGTTCCCTCTTATATTCAATTTTTTAAGGGATTGCAACTGTCCTATCCAATCTGGTAATTCCTGCAGTTTATTGTAACCAATATTCAACTCTTTTAGATGCGGCAAGTCCTTAATTTCTTTCGGCACTTCCAGCATATACAAGTTGGAAAGATCCAAGACTTCAGCCTGTTCACAGCGGCATCTTTCGATCCTTTGAGTAATTTCCTTTGTACTTGGAACATCATCATAATAACGCATTTGGGACCTCCTGTTAATCAAAATTCCTGATAAAATCGACTACTACATCTTCAAGCTGCTTTGTCTCTCTTTCTTCGATCTTTTCTCTCTTTTCCCTGTTTTTTCTGTTTTTTCTGTTTTCGTTAATCTGCTTTTGAGCGTCTTTTGCGATTTCTGATACCGCGTTGCCTGTTTCGATCAAAGCTGTTGTAAATATTTTGCCGGTTTCTTCCAAACCTTTCCCAAGTTTTTTAACCGCTCTCTGGCAACCCGGCGTGCCTCCAGCTTCATTGTAAGCGCCTTCAACAAATGAAACTGCTCCTTTTCCGATATGAACAACCGCTTCTCCTCCGACTTTGCATACTTCTTTTAAACCTGTTCCGCCTACTTTTACCCAACCGCTTGCGGCTTCTCCGCAGTCTTTTATTTGTTCTTTTACTTTATTTTGAATGCGTATTCGTTTTTCTTTTTCCATGGTTATAGAAATAATAAATAATCCTGCGCCAATCAGGATTATAGCAACAGGAAGGAGACCGAGGAAAATACATCCGCCGCCAAAGTAAAATAATGGGATACAAAATATTATCCTAATTACATGTCTCATTACCTACCTACCTATTATCCGTCTGGCTGTATCAGGTATAGATTGATGAATAAAGTCATAATGGCTTATTTGTATCTGATTTGTTTTTGCATTCCACCGTCTGTTTAATATTCCATATTGATGCCGGTTTATATCAATTAATTTTATATTATAGTAAAAATCTTTTCTTAATTTAATTGTAGCTATTTCATTATTGGCAAGAACCACAGGAACTATTCTATTCTCATTTGTTTTAATGTCAGTTATCATTATTTCATTAATTTGTGCTCTTGTCCTATTGGTGATTTGAAGTTCGATTCCGCCCGCCGCGAATACCGAAACGCAGAAGAAAGCCGAAGCCAGAGAAAGAATGGACAGTATTAAAGTCTTTTTCATAAGTACCTCCTAATAATAAGAATGCCCAAAAATAAGAGAACTTAACAATTTCGAAGATGTTTTTTAATATTTTTTTTGTAATATTTACAACTGTAAGTTTTCATTTTTACAATAGGAGTACCTTACGATAATATATCATACCCTTGAAATATTATTCAATATACGTATATCATAGATTTAAATCGTGAAAATTTAATTAATTTTTAATGTTAAGTCCAGAGAAACTTGGGCATTATATATATCAAGGAGATATAAATGAAAGTTGTAATAATAACGCTGCCGATGAAACCGCCGCATGAAATAGGAGAACTAACATACCCTGTAGACGGTAATAAAGCAATAGAGTATGGGAAACCGGTACGCTTTCCCATAAACGGAGTTTTGGCAAAGACGTTAAAAGGCGAAGAGCAAGTAAAAGTCATTTTTATAGTAACCACAGGTGAAAACAGCGAATGTGAAAAGAATAAAGACTATTTTATAAAAGAGCTTGAAACTATCAATAAAGAAATTGGAGCTGTTTTAAGCTATGATACAGTAGAAATGGAATTTTTAGCGACAAAGAAGACATATAACCGCCTTATAACTGATTTAACGGATAAAATTCCAAATAATTCAGAAATATACACCGATATAACTTATGGTTTTAAACCTGAAATCCTTTCGCTTTTCTGCGCTCTAAGATTTGTTGAAGAATTCAGGGAATCAACTGTCGAATATATAATATACGGAAAAGCGGAATTTAATAAAACTACAAGACAGCTTGAACACCCCATGCTTTTTGATATTACTTCGCTTTATTACCTGTTTAAACTAATGGGTACAATGGGTGCTGCAGACCCGGAAACTGCCTCTAAAATATTAAAGGATTTCTTTTCAATGTAAGGAGAATGAGTGAATATACATAATAAAACTGAAAAACAGTACATGAATGATATTTACAGTAAATATTCTCAGCTAATTAATGAATCATCCTCTGATCGCAGGCAGACATACTTTGCTCAATTTATTGATTATGTATTTCGCTGGAGTATTGCATATTACTATTATAAAAGCACATATACATTTGCAACTGAGATAATGCAAGTTCTTCAACGGTTAAACGATAATGAAAAAAGTTCCCGTTCTTTTGAAACTCAAGATTCGTTCTTCAGATATCTTAAAGTATCTTTAAAAATGGCAAAGCTGGAAAATATTCGTAAACGTGAAGACAATATTATCCATATTCCAAGAGAAAAATTGGAGAAGCTTAAGGAAATGGAAAACGCAATCAGAATGGAAGAACTAGAACTAGTAAGAAAATTATCACCATACGAAAAAGAAACAAAAGTATCTGAATGGTTCGGAATAACAACAACGGAAGCCCGCTATTATTTAGAAGAAATTAAAAGTCTTAAAGGTTCTTCCGGTAAGATAACTACGAAAACAACATCTAATAAAAAGGCAGAGAGCAAATTCGATAAAAATGATTTTGGCTATAATGACGGAGAGCATGATTATAATCATGAAGGATATGACAATCAAAACGACCCGCAAAAAAGAAAAGATCATTCCAATGATGATCGTGAAAAAGATGATAGAAATGTACCATTGGAAATCCAAAAAAAAATGGTAAATACTAAAAAAGCGCTTGAAGAAGCGTTTTCAAGCAGACAAGTTAAAAATAATATGCCTTTCTACCGCGCTCTTTTTACGGCTTATTTTCTTAATCGCGCATATGAAGTAGATTTACTTTCCGCAAGATATAACTGGATGGATGATTATCTTGATAAAGATATTCTGGAAACGGAAAAAAAACCAACCAATAGAGAAATTTTTCTTAAATATTTCCCCGGAGAAAAAGACCCGGATCAGAAAGTTACCAGACGTTTAAATGATTTTCTAAAAAAAATTAATCCTGCGTATGAAGAGCTTAAACGTACTAGAAAAGAGCCCGTATCTTAAAATACCGCAATTATTTATTATACAGATCAATTAACAGAAGATATTTACTCACTTTCTCTAATAAGCTATGCCATTCTGTATTTTTATTATAATTATTAATAAATTCTGATTTCATTTCATTAATATTTATTTTTTGTGGTTGTGGTGTTGGTACAAATAATCCAAATAAAACTCCGGATATAGATTTTCTCTTAATTGAATTTTTTATAATTTCTGTTGTGTGTTCAATATCGCCTTTAATCCATTCTTTTGGGGATTGCTTATATTTGATTGATTGAAGTATTGCATTAACTATAGAAATAATTTCATCTTTCATTGTTTTTAATGTTATTTTTATAATATCGGGACATATTAATATATCTGAATCATTTTCGATAAATAATTCCTTTAAAAATATGTATCTGACTTGAGCAATATTCATACCATCCTTCACTTTCGTTAATATTTCATCATTGACAAATGCACAACTGTTTTTATTCATAATTTTAGTAAGCTTTGGATTATTTTCTGTCTGTTTATGTTCTAATAAAATATCATTAATTTGATCAGGGATTAATGTATCTGAAAAAAAACTGATTGTTTTCGCCATAATTTGGAAAAGATAAATATATGTATTATAATCTATATTATCTGGATTTCCATGAGTTCCTTCATTTCGCCAAGCACGAAGGGTATTTATACTTGTAACTAGTGTTTCTGGAATAAACCCTGTTATATTTTTGCCATCAATCCTTTTTTGATTATTTGAGAGCCATCCAAATTGTTTGCCAGAATCATGAAATCCTGTTATTTCTTTCAATATATAATGATCCAAGCCATACTTAAAGTTAATTACCTTTTGAGCTAATTCAATATTATTATCTTGATGGCAAATTATTAACTTTTCATAATTTAATTTGGCAGAATCTTTAGAAAGCCGTAATTTTTCCATTTATAACCTCTTATATTAATTATAAGATTTTTTCTTTTTCTGTCAAGTGCCTACTGTCTAGCTGTCATATCTATTCTGTTATCTAAATATAATGATTGATATTATCATTATAATGAAAATTATTTTTATCTGCTGTCTTAATGTTAAACCGAACATATATACCTCCTGATACTTCTTATTGATAATAATGCCTGGCATGCAGAAAACTTATTTCCTGATACCATCGGCAACCTTTACTATAAAATCAACTACAGTATTAAACATTACTATAGGCCACGTTAGACTGACAGATAACTTCCTTGTCACCGCAAAAATCACAATTGATGTAAAAACATAAGTAATTGTAAGTTCTACCATCTTGTACCTCCATATATAGAAATGGTCAATTTACGCTGAACTTAACAGTTTACTGTCTCTTCTTTGCAAAAACACCGATTATTCCTTGAAATATTTCTATAAAGAATTTAAGTACCAAAAAAGGCCATATAAGAGCGGGACCGGCATCTCTTTTAACTAAAAAGACTGCAAAAGCCACAAAAACGTATGTTATTACAAGTTCTAACATGGTTACCTCCTTACAGGGGATACTTTATCCCGATATTATTAACAATGCCCAAGAAGCAGAGAACTTAACAATTTAAGAGATGTTTTTTTATAATTATTCTATAATGATATACCCATGGACACAGCCTTGAAAAAGAACCAGATTTTAGAAAGCGGCTTTAAAATCCTAGATGTTGTCGATCTTCCGGAGTTTCAGTCTAAAGGAATATGGGCGATACATCAAAAAACAGGCGCAGAGGTCTTTCACCTTTTAAATGACGATATAGAAAATTTCTTTTCGTTTATCTTTAAAACTCCGTATGAATTCACAAATGATACAGCGCATATTTTAGAACATATGGTTTTACGCGGATCAAAAGCATACCCGATAAAAGACCCTTACAATTGCTTAGAGAAAGGAAGCCTTTTAACAGCATTAAATGCAGAAACAAGCGAATTAAAAACATGGTATTTTTCGAGTTCTGTAAATGAGCATGATTACTTTAACTCGATGATTGTGAACGCAGACGCTGTTTTTAATCCTCTTTTAACTCAAAAATCCTTTATGCAGGAAGGCTATCATTATTATTTTACACTAAAAGGATCAAAAAAATTCGGCGAACTTAAATTAAACGGCGTTGTGTTTAACGAAGTAAATTTAAATGCATATAAAAACACTTATCTTGAAAGCAATTCCTGTATATTGGAAAGTATTCTTTCTGAAGAGCCTGATAGTTATAAATACGAATCAAGCTGCATTCTGGATACCAATTGGAATGATGTAAACGAATATCACCTTAAATGGTATACTCCTAATAACTGCCGGATTTTCCTTTACGGAAATATTCCCACAGAAAAACAATTATCCGTATTAAACGAAAACGTTTTTTCTTCCATGGAAAATAAACAGAAAACGCTTTATGATAAAAAGAAAGATGGTTATAAAAAAGTTAAAAAATGGAAAGAACCAAAATCAAATAAAATATCTGTTCCCGGTAATAAAAATCCGGCCATTGCTGTTTCATGGTATTGCGGCGATTTAACCGATATAAAAAACTATTTTGATTATAAATTATTAAAAGAAATCTTAACTGAAAAAGAAAATTCCGATTTTTTTAAAGAAATTAATAGTTATGCTATTATTATCAATATTTTTTCTTTACCGTGCGGAAAAGACAGAAGCAGAGATTTAGTATTCAATTTAACTGCGGAAATTGATATTAATTACAAAGAATCGGATACAGAAAATTCTGCGGAAAAATCTGAAGAACCCTTTTCTATAGAAGTTTATTATCAAGCAGCCTTAGAAATAATATATAAAGAAATTAAACGGCTTTGCCGCACCGGTATATCAAAAGAAACATTAAAAAGAATTATTTATAGAATGGAATTTGAAAACAAAAGGATTCGCAGGGGAGATGGAGGCTATCCTTTTTCTTATAATTTAATGGGTCGTTCTCTTGAAGCATGGCAATTTAATAAAAAACCATGGGAAAGCCTTGTCTTTAATAAACCTTTTGCCGATTTTAAGAAAAGAATTAATAAAAGATATGTAAAAAAATTGATTCGCAAATATTTATTAAATAACTCTCACAGGCTTTTAACCAATATTTATCCGAACGAAAATATAAAAGAAAAAGAACTTAAAGAGCGGCTGGAAGAAATGAGAAAGAACATGACACTCAAAGAAAAGGAAATAATACAAGAAAAAGCGCAGGAATTAAAAGAATATCAAAACAAAGAAGACGACCCAAGACACATGGCAAAAATACCGTATATTTCTTTGAGTGAAATTGATCCAAACATCAGCGCTGTTAAAAGGGAGTATGCCGATATAAACGGCGCTCCTGTAATAATAAATCCGATTTTTAATAATGGTATATCTATTATACATATTGCATTCCCGGTTGATACATTAGATCCGGAAGCATATCTTGGATTACCATTATTTGGGCGCGCTATAAGAAAGTCAGGCGTTCCGGGATTATCACCGGAAGAAATTGATCTTCTTTTAAAAAGAAATATAGGTTATTTTAATGTTGATCTGGAAATACTTCCTTCTTTACAAAAAGATTTTAATCCTGATATTCAAGGGCGTGAATGGATTGTTTTTTCTATTATGACACTTGATGAAAATATAGGCCCTGCATTGCATTTGGCAAATATGATTATAAAAGAAGCCGACTTTTCCAGTCTGGAAAATATGCATAAAATAATACCGGATTTAGATATAGAGACGGAAGGAAGCGATTACGCATACTATTTTTCCGGTTATCATAATTCAAGAAGCACAGGTATTGCTGAAATATGGGGAGGCATGAATCAGTATATTTTCCAAAAAAATATTGAACACAAATTATTAGGTGAGGAAAATGAAGAAGAAAAAAGTGCTTTTCTTTCTGAAATGCGCGATATATTTTTAAATTACCGGGAAGTAATTATAAATTCGGGAGCAATAATAAATATTACAGGAAATAATATAAATAAAACTATAAAGGAATTAAAAAATCACTTTGGCTGGTTAAGCGCTCCAAAACCTTGTAATCCGGAAACTAAAAATTGGAATAATTATTATTTAGCTTTTAAAACCAAATATTCATATCCTCTGTCTGATGTCTTTCTCTGTGACGATCTGCGTTCCGGCACATGCGCTGTCCCTTTTAAGTCATCTCCAGCAGGCTCGATTATGCACCCTGCAGAAATAGTATTATCTAATTTGCTTGAGGCAGGTTCTTTTTACGAGAATTTGCGCTTAAAGGGCGGCGCTTACATTGTCCAAACAAGATTAAATAATCTATTAGGCGGATTTTCTGTAGTTACGGACAGAGACCCTGATCCTCTAAGGTCACTGGAATTTATTACAGATTTTTTTAAAAATGCGTCAGCAGAATCAATAATAAAAGACAAAAGCGTTTTAGAAAAAGCGATAATAAGAACTTTTTCGCAATATACGCCTGAATCTCCTGAACAAATTGGTTACAATGATTTTACCAATTATTTAATGGGAATAGGATATGAAGACAGGTTAAAAAGGCAAAAAGGCATATTAACCGTAACGCCGCAGCTGTTAGATGAAGCGATAAAAAGATTCGCGTCGCAGCTTGAAGATTCTGTTAATCCAATCCACCCTGTAATCATCGCAGGAGTGAATATAGCTACACAAATAAGAAAAAAGACAGGCATTAGGTACAGGAGATTTGGTAAAGCGGATTAAAACTTATTCACGCCGTCAGCACACCCAGCGGCACAACATTTACGCCATCCTTACGCCTGCAAGCGGCTCCGTTTGCGGTAATTACAGTGAGAGCGGCAGGAGCGCCCATTTTTTCCTGATCAACTTTTTTCGCAAAGGCGAGAAGATTTTCTGCAGCGTCATTATGCGAGGCAAAACCCATTTTAACTTCAAACGCAGCCCATGTTCTATCGGGGTATTCGATGATTGCGTCTACTTCCATGCCGCGCGAATCGCGGTAATGATAAACTTTTCCGTCGTTTGCCTCGGCGTAAATTCTTAAATCGCGTATTACAAGCGATTCGAATAATAAACCAAAATAGTTTAAATCTGCTTTTAACTTTGCAGGTGTAAGTCCCAATGCTCCAACTGCTAGGGAAGGATCAACAAAGTGACGCTTCGGCGCTTTTCGTAAAGTATCCGCGGAGCGAATATGTGTGTTCCATGCGGGAAGAGGTTCAACAACCATAAGGCGTTCAAGCGCCTGCAGATATTCAGTAACAGTTTCATCGTTTAATTTTGATTTATCTCTGCCTGTTCCCGAAGAGAAGCTTCCTGCATCATTTGCAAGCGATGAAATCGACGCTTCTGTAGAAATATTTCTTGCAAGCGACTGCATCAGGCGGACAAGTTTTTGAGGGTCTCTCCTTTTGCCGCCGAATCTGCTTATATCAACTTCGGCAATAAGGGTGATATAGTCCTGCATAAATCTTAACGCCGCCTTATTGCCTGCGCCGATAAGATTCGGCCAGCCGCCTATTGTAATTTTTTCCGCAAGATCCTCAAGAGAAAAATCAACCTGTCCTGAACCTGGCGCGCTGCCTTTTACTAATTTTACAAGACTCACTTCGCCAGTTGACCAGGTTTTTTCAAAGAGTGACATTGGCCTCATTTTAATTACGGAAAAACGCCCGGCACCGGAATGAAGCCTTGCGCGTTCCTCGGGGTTTGCGGAACCTGTAAGAATAAACTGTCCTTTCTTTTTCCGGTTGTCAACTTCGCGTCTTACGTAATTCCATATTTGAGGGTATTCCTGCCATTCATCTATGAGACGCGGAACAGCGCCGTCAAGTATCGATTTTGGCGCAAATTCCATTATTGCCTTGATATCGTCGTCCGTATCCATGCGCACAAAACTTTTTGCAGCTTGTTTAGCCGTTTCTGTCTTTCCGCAGCTTTTTGGACCTGTTATTAAAATAGCGCCGGATTCCTTTAAACGGTTTTGGAGAGCCTTATCGGTAAAGCGTTTTATATAGCCGCTTTGGTTGTTTCCCATGCTTAAAGTATAGTACACCAACCGGGAAAATGTAAGGTTTTTAACCGGGAATTTGTGACTTTTCTAACCGGGAAAATGTAAGGTTTTTAACCGGGAATTTGTGACTTTTGAAATTATAGTTTTTCGAGCCGTTTGCAGGCTTCTTCCACGTCGGCACGGTGACCAAATGCCGAGAAGCGCACAAAGCTCTGCCCGGCAGGACCAAATCCCGCTCCAGGAGTTGTTACAACATGACATTTTTCCAGGATTTCCGAGAATACTTCCCAGCTGTCTCTGCCGGGGAATTTTGCCCAAATGTACGGAGAGTTTTCGCCGCCGATACAGGTTAAGCCTTTTTTGGTCAGAGCGTTTCTAATCAATTTTGCGTTGCCTAAATAAAAATCCGTTAATTCGCGTATTTCCTTGAGACCTTCGTCATCTAAAGAAGCAAGCCCGCCTGCCTGCGCGATATTTGACGCACCGTTAAAAATTGTGCCCGCTATCCGGCTCCAGTCTGCGTTAACATTTTCGCCCCCGGCGTATTTAATCGCTTTGGGCACAACCGACCAGCCAAGACGCACGCCTGTAAATCCCGCAGGCTTGGAGAATGAGTTTACCTCTATCGCGCAAGTTTCCGCCTTGTCAATTTCATAAATCGTTTTGGGAAGATTTGCGTCTCTGATAAATTCGCTGTACGCCGCGTCAAAAATAATAATGCAGCCTTTGCTTATAGCCGCATTTACAAGCGATGTAAGCTGCGCGCGATCTGCAACCGCTCCCGTAGGATTGTTAGGTGAACAGAAATAAATCAGGCTATTCTGCGGAATCAAATCCAGATTGGGGAAAAAATTGTTTTCCGCCGTGCAGGGAAGATACGTAATGCCTTTGTATCCTGTGCCTTCCCAGCCGCCCGCGGCGCCTGTTAAAACGGAACCGTCAACATAGACAGGATACGATGGATCCTGCACGGCAATTTTTGCGCCGCTTCCAAAGAGAACCTGCAATCTGCCGATGTCGCACTTTGCCCCATCGGAAATAAATATTTCGTCTATCCCGAATTTGCTTCCATAAAAAACCGAAGAAATTTTTTCCCTAAGCTGTGCCATTCCTTCATCCTGATAACCGGAGTAGCCCTCTATGGTACCGAGCTTTCTTGCGCCTTCTACAAGTCCTGCGTTTGTATGGGGCAAAATTGGTTCTGTAGTGTTGCCGACGCCAAGGCTTATAATTTTTGCATCAGGATGCGCGGCGGCAAACTCGCGTCTGCGTTTTGCAATTTCGGGAAAAAGGTATCCTGCTTTGAGATTTGCTATATAGGGGTTTCGAGTTATCATTTATTTCCTCCAAAACTTTTTTTATTTAAAATCTTTTACGCCGGATAAATCAAGCGTAGCAAAATAATCGTCTGCCGTTTCCGCTCTGCGTATCTGTACAACTTTGCCGTCTTTGCGAAGGAGCAATTCGCCGCAGCGAAGTTTTCCGTTGTAGTTAAAACCCATCGCTCTTCCGTGCGCGCCTGCATCGTGAATTACGACAAAATCGCCAGAGCCATTTTCTGCGGAAGAAGCTTCCGCCGCCGTGTCAATTTTCGGCAGCTTCCTTTGTATCGCAAACTTATCGTTGTTCTCGCAAAGGCTTCCGACCACATCGTAAGTTTCGGTTAAAGGCGCATTTTCTTTTCCCGGTATTGATATATGATGATGCGCGCCGTATAAAGCAGGACGCATTAAATCCGCCATGCACGAATCTAGCGCGATGTAGTTTCGGTATATCTCTTTTTTGTGAACCGCGCGTGAAACAAGCCAGCCGTAAGGGCCTGTTATTACCCTGCCCCACTCGGTGCGGATTTCCATCGGATCCAATTTTGCGGGAATCAAAATCTCGTCGTACGCTTTTTTTATTCCCTTAACAAGAACTTCATAATCAATGGCAACCTGATCCGGTTTGTAGGGAATACCCACGCCGCCGCCGAGATTTATAAACTCGACGCGAACGCCTGTCTTGCTGAAAATTTCTGCCGCAAGCTCAAAGAGCATCCGCGCAGTTTCAACATGATATGGAATGGAAAGCTCGTTGCTCGCAACCATTGTATGAAGAGCAAAACGCTTTACGCCTTTCTGCTTTAAAATCGAATAACCTTCTATTAATTGTTCTCGCGTAAAGCCGTACTTTGCTTCTTCGGGCTTGCCGATAATGGCGTTGCCTTCCTTAAGCGGCCCGGGGTTATAGCGCATGGAAATCAATTCGGGCAAACCTGCGGTGCGTTCCAGATATTCGATATGCGTAAAATCATCAAGATTGATAACCGCGCCCATTTTTTTTGCCGCTGTATATTCCTTTGTCGGCGTCTCGTTTGATGTAAGCATGACGTCTTCGCCCTTCATACCCGACATTTCAGCTAACAAAAGTTCAGGCAGGCTTGAACAGTCCGCGCCAAAACCCTCGGCGGCGAGAAGCTTTAAAATATACGGATTGGGAAGCGCCTTTACCGCAAAATGGTTCTTATAAGAAGGAAATACCGAAAACGCCGCTTTAATATTGCGGACATTTTCGATAATTGCCTTCTCGTCATAAATATAAAACGGCGTGGGATAACGCTTTGCCAAATCTTCCAGCGCAGCTTTATCCAGCGGAAAATACTTATCACTCATTCTAGTTTAGATATCCTTTATGCTTTAAAAGCTCGGCGTTTAAAATTCCGCCGCCCGCAGCGCCGCGAACCGTGTTATGCGAAAGCGCAACAAAGCGAATGTCAAACAAATTGCAGGGACGAAGCCGCCCAATACTCACTGCCATCGCCTTGTCGGCATCGCGATCCTTGCGCGGCTGAGGACGGTTATCCTCTTCACGGTAGATGATCGGCTGCTTCGGCGCAAACGGCAAGTCCGCTTCCTGCGGCAATCCTTTGTACGCTGCCCAGATTTTTTTGATCTCTTCCAGAGCCGGTTTTTTGTCGGCGAACTCAAGCGAAATACAAGCCGTATGTCCGTCAATAACAGGCACCCTGTTACAATGCGCCGAAATTTTCGGGAACTCGGCATTTTTAATTACGCCGCCGTCAATCGAACCAAAAACTTTTAACGGTTCTTTTTCCGATTTTTCTTCTTCGCCGCCGATATACGGAACGATATTATCGATCATGTCCAGACTTGGAACGCCGGGATAACCTGCGCCCGAAACCGCCTGCATCGTGGTAACAAAAATTCTTTTAGCCGGGTATCCAGCCAGCGCGAGAGCGTGAAGCGGCTTCATATAACTTTGTATCGAACAGTTTGGTTTTACCGCTATAAAGCCGCGATCCCAGCCGCGCGATTTTTTCTGAACGGGAATAATATCGGTATGTTCGGGATTAACCTCGGCGATTAAAACCGGCACGTCGTTTGTCCAGCGGTGAGCCGACGCGTTCGAGATTACAGGGATTCCGGCGGCGGCATACGCTTCTTCGAGAGCTTTTGTTTCGTCCTTGCTCATTTCCAGCGCGGAAAACACAAAAGAACATTCGCCTTTTTTAAAAGCCGCTATAGCGCAGCTCACGTCGTTGGCGTCCTGTACCATTATTTCGCCGACATGAGGAGCGTAAGTTTTTGTTAATTGCCATCTGCCCGCGACCGCTTCTTTGTACTTTTTGCCTGCGCTCCGCGGAGAGGCCGAAACATAACGTACCTCGAACCAGGGGTGATCATTAAGAAGGGAGATGTATTGCTGCCCAACCATGCCTGTAGCGCCCAGAATTCCAACCGGGATTTTTTGTGCCATAAATTGCTCCTCAAAAAAATCATAACAATTTATTTATTTTTGTTAAAGTGGTGTTAAAGTGGTATAATACACAAAGTAGAAATAAAGGGGGGCATATGTGGTGGAAAGAAGAAATTGTTTATCAGATTTATCCTCGCAGTTTTCAGGATTCTTCAGCAACAAAAACTGCCGACGACGGGCTCGGCGACATTCCGGGGATCATATCACGTCTGGATGAAATTAAATCCTTGGGAGCCGGAATCATCTGGCTTTCGCCCGTTTATAAATCTCCCGATGCCGATAACGGCTACGATATAAGTGATTACTACGCAATAAATCCAAAGTTCGGAACGATGGAGGACATGGAAAAACTTTTTGAAGAAGCAAAAAAACTCAATATAAAAATTATAATGGATCTTGTTATCAATCATACCTCCGATGAACATCACTGGTTTCAAAAAAGCCGCGATCCCAAAAGTCCCTACAGAGATTACTATATTTGGCGTCCAGGCAAAACCGACAGGCGAGGTCAAAGGAAGCCGCCGAATAACTGGACAGGTTTTTTTATGGGCGATACATGGGAGTACGATATTCAAAGCGGCGAGTATTACCTGCATCTCTTTGACAAAAAGCAGCCTGATCTGAATTATAAAAATCCGAAAGTGGTTGAAGAAGTAAAAAATATTCTTCGCTTTTGGCTTGATAAGGGAGCATCGGGTTTTCGCTGCGATGTTATCAATATTATTTATAAAACAACTCTTGCAGACGGTAAAAGAAGCATGGCGGTTCAGGGCCTTGAGCATTTTAAATCACAGGAAGGGAATCATGTTATATTAAAAGAGCTGCGCCGCGACGTATTGGATAAATACGATTGCTTTACTGTGGGTGAAACAGTTTTTGTTGATCTTGAAGACGCAAAACTTCTTAGTAACGAAAACCGAAAAGAATTAAACATGCTTTTTTTCTTTGATCATCTGGAGGTAGACAGGCGCATTGCGCAGTTTATACCAAAAAAATTCCACGCGAATAAACTGCTCAATGTAATGACAAAATGGCAGCAGGGTCTTGATTGGAACGCAATTTACATGGAAAACCACGATCAGCCGCGAATTGTTTCCCATTACGGAGCCGCAGATAAAGATCGCGCTTCTGACGGCAAACCCGGCGAATTGTGGCAGCGCAGCGCAAAAATGCTTGCTCTGTTTCAGCTAACACTTCGCGGCACCCTGTTTATCTATCAGGGTCAGGAAATCGGCATGACCAACTTTGACTTTAAAAATATCGATGAATTAAACGATGTTGTAAGCCACGGTTTAAACAAATTAATGAAAAAAATACGTATCCCTTCATTTATCAGATGGAAATGGATAAAAGCTTCTTCCAGAGATAATGCCCGCACTCCAATGCAATGGGATGACAGTGAAAACGCGGGGTTCACAAAGAGCAAGCCGTGGCTGGGCATAAATAAAAATTACAAATATATAAATTATGCCTCGCAAAAAAAAGACGAAAACTCTGTTTTAAATTTCTACAAAAAAATGATCGCGTATCGTAAAAACAATAAGTGCCTGATTTACGGAGAATTTCAACCTGTTTACTCCGATACCCGCATTATAATCTATCAGCGAAAATCAGAAAGCGAAATTTTTACAGTTGCGCTGAATTTTTCTTTTGGCAAAGCGCGCTTACCAAAAAAGTTTGCCGCACTTTTTAACGGCGAACAAATTACATCGGCTTCCGGAGAAAAAGTAAAGGATACGCTGCTGCCCTGGGACGGGGTGCTGTTTAAAGAGCTCCAAGGCGTTCACGCATAACGTGCGAATGATTAATCAGCAAGGCGGCGCGCCGACTGACACATTTTCCGCTTTATGTTATACTCACACCATGAAAACAAACCCTGTTGCGGCTTACCTTGCCGCTGTAACACCTGAAAAAGCTGACGCTAATCTGCTTGCATATATTTGCGGCTTATCCGAAATCTCAAAAGTGACGCCGGAAATCGCCTCTTCCATAGTACTCGAACTGGAAAATCAGCGAAAACGCGTTAAGCTTATCGCAAGTGAAAATTATTGTTCCATAGCGGTGCAGCTTGCAATGGGCAACCTTTTAACCGATAAATATGCCGAAGGAATATCGTTCCACCGTTTTTACGGAGGGACCGAAAACGTGGACGCTATTGAATCTCTGGCTGCGGAAGAAGCATGCAAACTTTTCGGCGCCGAGTATGCAAACGTTCAGCCTCACTGCGGATCGGATGCAAACCTGCTCGCTTACTGGGCGATTCTTTGTACGCAAATCGAAAACCCGATGATGGAAAAGTTTGGGCAGACAAATCTTTATAACATAACAGATGATCAATGGAAAGAATTAAAAACCTCTCTTGGAAATCAGCGTATGTTAACGCTGGATTATTATTCAGGCGGACACTTGACCCACGGCTACCGCAACAATATTTCAAGCAGAATGTTTGACGTTTACAGCTACTCAGTTTCCGAAAAAGACGGTTTATTGGACTATGACGAAATTGAAAAACAGGCGATGGAAGTGCGTCCGCTTGTTTTCCTTACGGGTTATTCGGCATATCCCAGAAAAATAAATTTTAAACGCATGAGGGAAATCGCAGACAAGGCAGGTTCTGTCTTTATGGTAGACATGGCGCACTTTGCGGGTCTTGTCGCGGGTAAAGTTTTTACGGGCGAATACGATCCAGTTCCGTGGGCGCATATTTTAACAAGCACGACGCATAAAACGCTTCGCGGCCCGCGCGCAGGTCTTGTGTTAAGCACAAAAGAATTCGCAGAGACGCTGGACAAAGGATGTCCTTTAACAATGGGCGGGCCATTACCTCATGTTATCGCGGCGAAGGCAGTTGCTTTCCGCGAAGCCGCCGCCCCGGAATTTAAACATTATGCGCAAAAAATTGTCGATAACTGCAAGGCTCTCGCAGATTCCTGCATAAAAAACGGACTTGAAGTTCTTACGGGCGGAACAGACAACCATTTATTGCTTGTAAATGTTCATAAATCAGGAATAACCGGACGGCAGGCGGAAAGCGCTCTTCAGGAGTGTCACATAACGTTAAACCGCAACAGTCTTCCGCGTGATCCCAACGGACCGTGGTACACGTCCGGCATCAGGGTCGGAACCGCCGCCATTACAACACTCGGCATGGGCGAAAAAGAAATGACGGAACTTGGTGAATTAATAGCAATGGTAATAAAAGGAACAACCCAGGCAAAAGACAAAAAAGATCCGTCAAAAAACAGCAAAGCAAAATATATTATTGATGAAAAAGTAAAAAACGAGGTTCATACACGGGTTAAAACATTAATGGACAAATTCCCGGTTTATCCGGAACTGGATCTTGCGTTTCTAAAAAAACATTTTTGTTAAACTTTTTACTTAAGCGGCAATTTTATGATTTTTGCCCTTTTTCTGTTTTTCTTTTTCGCGGATAAATGAATCAAAGATGTCAAAAAGAATCGCGTCAATTTTACGGTGCTTCATGACAAATTCTTCTTTCATCATGGTAAGGGCTTCTTCCGGCGTCATGCATTTACGATAGACGCGATGCGGATCTGTAACGCTGTCGTATATATCGATGATTTCCAGTACTTTCGCGGGAAAGTACGCAAGCGCCTGATAATCCAAAATCGGTTCCAGTTCGTAAGTTATGCAATAATCCATCGTTGCATTGGGATTTTGCTTTTTATACTGCGCAAGGTACGCGCGGAAATATCCATAACCGTCAGCATCACCGTAATATTCATGATGATACCCGGTGATTAAACTTGCTTCCATGGGATAATTTGTTTTTGTCATGATTGACTTATAACCCTGCTTTACATGATCAATTACTATCTTGCGATCGTATTTTGACTCGCCTTCATGATACTCAACGGCGTTTGCTTTTCCAATATCATGAATTAAAAAGCCCACAGCCCATTTAAAATATAAATCAGCAGGGATAGCCCTCATACCGCCGAAAAAAACGCGTTCAAGCACTATATCATCTATGCTTAAATGAGGAAGCAGTTCGTGATAAAATTTTCGATACTCGGAAACAAATTTAATTCGCAGCTTTTGAATAGCGCTTGATGTAGAAACAAGATTGTTATAATAGGAAAGAAACGCAAGACCGTTAAGATAAACTCGCGTCATGTGCTGAATGATCGTACCGTTGGATTTCTCCACAAGCGTATTCATCATTTCGTTGCTAAAAATATTTTCTGATATAAGCATTGCGGAAGACTTAACCATTTCGTGGGTAGAATCCACAAGATCCTGTGTCAGCTTTTTTGCTTCATCATCAGCAAGATTAATTGCTTCCTTTAAAGCGGCATGATTTATTAACGCGGCGTCTTTTGTCGTATCAACAAGAAGTTCTGTAACTTCGGCCTCGTCTTTAATTTTCTGCGCAAGAACATCGTTTAAACGTTTTTTACCGTTGTTAAGACAGTCAATTTTTTCTTCTGTGGTCATTTCCGAAAAGGTTTTATAATCGCTTCCGAGACCTGTATTGGTTTCTTCCGCAATTTCCATTTCTTCGATTACTTCTTCTTTCTTATGCGGTTCAACCTTTAATCTTTCTACATCCAAAACGCTTGGTCTTGTTATCAGCTTATCTTTTAATTTTGAATAACCTTCCGAGGTAAAATAATATTCCCATGTTCCGGGTTTATGCCAGAAATTTTCGTTATTGTCGAATAAAACCTTAAAAGGCATTAGCCTGTTCTTTTGAGCTCCCTTGTTGACGCATAAAACAGGTATTTCTTCTTCTATGATAATATCAATATATTTCTGATTATTGCCTTTCGTCCCGGATTGGGACAAAACTTTCGAAAGCAATATAATAGTCTCTTTTTCGGACATACCAAAACATTATACAATATTAGTATATTTTTGCAATATGAGAAAAACTTAAACTTTACGCTTTTATTTTTGCCATAATTTCGCCGATTATCCGCTCGGCATCACCATAAGAAACCTGGCAGGTGCCTACCTGTTTATGTCCGCCGCCGCCATAACCCAGCAGCATTGAGCCAACGTCAACCTTGGAAGTACGGTTTATTATGCTATGACCAATTGTAATGGCTACATTGGATTTATTACGGCCGTCTACAATCCATACAGAGATGTTTTGCTCAGGATACAGCGTATAAAGAACGAATCTGTTCCCGGCATAAATAGTATCTACGTCACGAAGATCAACAGTGATGACATTTCCGTCAACTTTGGCATTAGCCTTAACCATATCCGAAAAAATATCCTTTTGCTGATAATATAAATCAAGACGTTCTTTTACATCCGGCATATTTAATATTTCATAAATCGACTTTTCGGCGCATGCCTTGGCAAGGATTGTCATTAAATCATAGTTACTTATGGTAAAGTTCCTAAAACGGCCAAGACCTGTCCTTGGATCCATAATAAATCCCAGAAGTACCCATCCCTTTGGGTCTAAAATCTCATCCGCCAAAAGGTCTCCGGAGTCAACTTTATCAACGAAATGAATCATTTCCGCGAATTTGCCTAACTTTGCATCGCCGCCGTAATATTCATAAACCACTCTTGCGCAGCTTGGAGCAGGTTTTGAAACACCCTCAAAATAAGCACCCATGCCAAGTCGCTCAGATTCACTGGAATGATGGTCAAACCACAACTTGCATCCTTTAATATAGGGAATATTAGCCAGGATATCATTGTCCGTAGCTTCTACCAAACCATCCTGAATATCTTTTGGATGAACAAATTTCCACTCGTCAATAAGCCCTAAATATGACAAAAGCGCGCCGCAAGCCAGTCCGTCAAAGTCTGATCTGGTAAATAATCTCATTCAAAACCGTCCTTAAAAATAAGCCTTACACTTCCTTCAGTTTCGGCAAATTCTTCAAATTTCTTCAATAGCAACATATTCAATATAACATATTACAAAAAAAAAAGGAATTGGTAAATTAAAGATTATTGAGAGGAGAACAATTGACTGTTCAATCTGCCTGTCAGCCAGTCAAGTATGGCTCTTGCCCGGTTGCTGAACGAACTGCTGATCCTGTCTCCCAATCCCGGCACAGAAGATGTTCTGGCCATACTGATTGCGTAAACCAATATTGAGTCTCCGCAATCGATAACAGCGATAATCGACTTTAAATTACCTCTGCCAATTGCCGGAAGTAATCCAATGTTTAAGGCAGTGACGTTTTCCTGAGAAAAAAAGATGACGTCTCTTGAATTATTATAATCGTAACGGTAAATATTGTCGCCGAAAGTGAGGTCTCTCTGCCTTGCATGCAAGGTTAATGATGCCGGAGGCTGCGGAAAAACAGGATCGGGCAGCACATTTCTTGTGTTTGGCCCGTCAATAACGGCAGAACTTTCATAAAAGGTGCGCATTGCCCCCCTGCTTGATGAATAATATTGAATCCCAGTCAATGAACTGATAGCCATCAATTGATTAAAAACGCCGTTTTTCTGTCTTTCGTCCCAATTATCGGACGGCGTATGATAGGCAGCTGGTTTTCTGTACAGATACAAAGCCTCTACTATCGTTGTGGGATTAAGCGTATTCCTTTCCGCTGCAATAAAACTGCGCAATTCGCTGTTTTGCGGCATTAAACGCGGGACAGGGTTTCTTAACTGCGTTTCTATAATTAGTTCGGTACTTGAGCGAAGCTGCGCTGCCTGAGAAGACGAAACAACATTCTCAAGCGGCACAGAAAAAGCGTACGGAAGCGCAAACGTAAAAACAAGAACACTTAAAATTATACTTTTCACAGGTTTTCCCTACTTTAGTCCGCGGTAAAAAACACGTACCTGTTTATATAAACCATCTCCTTCGCTTTTGGTTTCAACATCTCCGATGTCATTTAATGTGGTATGAATAAGCCATCTGTCAAACGGGTTCATCGGTTCAAGCAGGACAGAATTTTTGCTTTCGCGTACTTTTTCGGCCACATTATAAGCAAGACGCACAAGCGATTCTTCGCGGCGTATGCGATAGTTTTCTGTATCCAGAATAATACGAGTATCTTCCTTTCCCAATCTCCCCGCGTATATATTCAGCAGTAACTGCAGCGCGTCAAGATTTTTGCCTTTTTTACCAATTAATATCGATGAATGGCTTGAATCAATTTTCATTCCGAGCTTTTGTTTGTCACGAAATAAAACTGAGACAGTGCCGGGATAACCCATGCGCTCAATTAAACCGGAACAAAAATCGATCATCTTTTGCTCAAACTCATTCTGCGGCGCAGGTTCGCCGAAAACCGCCTGACTTGCGGCACCTGCCGCGCTTCCAATACGATCCCTTTCCATTCTGGAATCGTCTCTTGGCTTTTGGTTTCCTTTAGAAACGGAACTGCTTTTACTTGTTCCAAAATCACCTACATGAACTTTAATTCTCACTAAACCTTTCTTGAATAATCCGCTTTTCTGGGTTTCAAGAATTTCTACATCAAAGTCGTCTTTTTCAAGACCAAGTTCTCCTGCCGCCCTGTCTATTGCTTCTTTTTCGGTACGGCCTTCAAATTCAAATTCCATATATACTCCTTATAAAGTAATAATTTCTTTTATATCTTTTATCTCTTCTTTTTCTTTTTGGGCGCAATTTTTGGAGGAGGCGCGGCAATAGCCTGTTCCTGCGCCTGCGCCGCTTTCTTTTTTAAAATATACCTGTTTATAATCAACTGCTGAACAAGCGTAAGCAAATTGGAGAAAATCCAGTAGATCAATAATCCTGACGGCACATCATAGAGAATGAAGAAAAATACAATCGGCAGAATGTACATCATCATTTTCATTTGCGCGTTTGATTGCTGCCCCGGCATCTGCGTAACCTTACTGTAAATAAGCTGCGAGCCGACATAAATAAAAGGCAATGCTCTTAAAGCCGTCCATCCCATAATCGGCACCCTGAAAGTTTCAAACTGCACGATAAACTCCGGTATCGAAAGATCCGGTATCCATCCCGGAATAAATCCCGCGCCGCGAAGATCAAAATGGTTATTGAATAAATTATACATCGCGATAAAAATCGGAAGCTGCAATAACATCGGAAGACATCCGGAAATAGGATTATAACCTTCCTGCTGATAAAATTTTCCCATTTCCATTCTTAATTTTTGAGGATCCGCTTTATATTTATCCTGTATCTCCTTGATTTTCGGAGCAAGCGCCTGCATCCTCAAAGTAGCTTCCGAACCCTTTTTGGTTAACGGGAAGAAAAGAACTTTAATCAGCAGCGTAAGTAAAATAATTGCAACGCCGTAATTCGGAACCAAACCGTAAAAAAGCATAAGCAGCCATTTTAAAAGTCTTTCAAGCGGAGCCAAAACTCCCCATATACCGCGCGAACTTGCAATTTCGTTAAAGCTTGCTTCCCTTATGCCAAATTCATTTCTGCCTGTATTATAGATGGCAAGCGCTTCCTGAGTTTTAGGTCCCAGATAAAATTGATAAGTGTCAACAATTTTAAACATATTCGCCGCCGCAGGACGAATAATATTTAACCTTGAAGAAGCTGCGAGTCCCGGTTCAGTTTTATCAGAAAAAATAAGATTAAACTCCGCGGTAAGCGGTCTTGCAATGAAGGTAAAATACTTGCCGGAAATCGCAGCCCATGACGCAGGACGATCAATTATTTCGTTTACTTTAACGTCTCTGCGTTTGCCGTTGGAAAAAATATTTAAATGACGGTAATCGTAAATGTTATCAAGCTTGACAAACCTTGGGCCAATCTGGGGACCAAAGGACAATGTATAAGCGTTACCTGCAAAATTAAATCCCGGTACGGAAAAACCTCCGTCCATGGTTATAGTCAATCTGAATAAATATTCTGTCGGGATAAAATCATATCGTTTTATTAAACGGAATTTTCCGTCGGTGCCGGGCTGCGCTAAAGGAGATATAAAGTCGCGGTAAAATTCTATCGAATAATCAGATATTTTGTTAATGTGAAAATTGTCAGAGACCGGCACAGCGTTATGATCGCCGAACGCAACAGTAAAGGCGCGCGCAGGATTATCGCCTGAAAGAATTAAATCAACATCGGTATCATGCCTTGAGTCTTTCCATAAAAAGGAAACCATATCGCCGCCTGCGTTAGTTAATACTGCGGTATACAACTCTGTATTGATTACTACCTGTTCAAGAGGAACTGAGTCATCGGTTTGCATTCCGGCGCCGGAAGACGGCGGCGAAGGCGGTTCAATGATTGCCGGCGCCTGAATTACCGGTTCTGTTTCCGGCGTGCTTAACGGCGTATTATTCTCGACACGTTCTGTTTCTGCCGCTTGCACATACGATTCCTGCCTTTGCTGCTCCAGCAAAGTCCGCTGATGCTGCTGTGTAACAAAGTGATTCTGAATCAGGAATGAGGCGATTAGTACAACACTGGACAGCACCACAGCAATAATAGTATTTCTTTCCATTTTATTTCCTTAGCAATAATTTTTTTTCGCAGCTCTCAATGAGCGGTTCCGGAACAGGATCATAACCGCCTCGATGAAAAGGGTGACAGCGAAGAATTCGCGTAACGGCCAAAAGGCAGCCGCGCAAAAACCCATGTTTCGTAACAGCCTGATAAGCATACGCTGAGCAGCACGGGTAATATCTGCAAACCGGCGGAAAATGCGGAGATATAACATATTGATAAAATCGAATAAAAATAAGCGCTATATACTTCATTTTAATAAACCGGCTTTTTTAAAAAGGGATTCAAGTTGATTCTGTCTGTCCTGCAGCCTAATTTTCGTCTGCATAGTCTTTGATTCAGGATAAACAAGCAAAACTAAATCATATCCGCCCAAAAGATCAGATTTCATCAATCTGAAAGCCTCCCGGCCAAGACGTCTTGCCCGGTTTCTGGAAACAGCGTTTCCAAAAGATTTTGGAAAAGTAAAACATATACGGTTATAGGACAAATCGTTTTTTAAAATAAAAATTTTAGCGCCCTGGCAGCCATATCGTTTTCCTCTGTCAAAAACCTCCCGAATCTCATTCCTTCCCTTTAAATGCTCTTCCCGCCTAAAGCGAAAAGAACCTTTATTATCAATGTTAATAAGGCTTTTTCTCGTCAGAAACAGAGAGTTTTATCCGGCCCTTTGCTCTTCTGCGCTTTAAAACAAGCCGTCCGCCCCTGGTCTTCATTCGGGCGCGGAACCCAAATTTACGGTTCCTCTTTACCTTACTGGGTTGGTAAGTACGTTTCATGGTATTTTCTCCTATATATAAAGACTTGCTTATGCAAATCTAAGGTTCAGACAAAAACAAAAACAGGATTTTAGTTTAGAATAAACTGAGAAAATGGTCAAGGGGGAGCCTTCAACGTAAGGGTCAGGGATTAATAATGAATTTGAAATATACCCTTTCAGGGTTCATATATATTTCCCCGGAAGACGACTGCCGCGAGGTAGTTGATGCCATGCTGGAAACTGATTATAACGAGGAATTCTGTATAGCCGAAAGTTTTGACCCGGAATTTATATCCAGATTGATGGAAGCCGGTTTTTTAGTCATGTCGATAAACCTTTCAGAAGAATATCCGTACTATATTGTACTTCCAAAACTGCATTTAACCCGCTCAGTTCTTTTTTTTGACAAGCTTCACGAAAAAAGATCGATAAAACGGTTCCTGAACAACAATTTGCGAAATTATCAGCTAAAAGCCGATAGTGATTTTGACCTGATTATCGGCAAATGTGTAGAAAAACACGGCGCGGACTGGCTAACCCCTCCGCTTGTTGACTGTATAAAAAAAATCAGGGGTGAGAGTGATGGTCACAATGACAGTCACCTTTTCCACAAGTTTTCCACAAGCGCAGATAAAAAAAACCACGTTTACCCCACATCTTTCGCGCTTTACCGCGAAGGTAAGTTTGCCGCAGGAGAGTTCGGCGTCATCTGCGGAAATGTCTACACGAGCTATTCCGGGTTTTATGAAGAAGATAACGCCGGAACAATACAGATCATTTTATTAACACGTTACCTTCAGGAGAACGGTTTTGCATTTTTTGATATGGGCATGCCTCTGGATTACAAAAGCGATCTTGGAGCGGTAAATATAAGCCCAAATGAATTTGTTCGTTTATTCAGAGGCTGATATACAGATTATTTCGGCTTTCTTACAAAGAGCGGATCAAAATATTTTTCTACTTCCACTTTTGTTAAGAGCTTTTTTAACACTATACGGTAAACAAATATGGAAACGGCAATAGCCGCTAAAAAGAGAAGAGAAAAGCTCCAGGACATCGCTGACTCAGATAAAATTGGAGCTACAAACCTTCCGAACAATATCAAAAGCAGGATAAAACTTATTACTGCAATTATAACATTAAAAAGCGTTGCTCCAAGAATGAATAAAATTGTATTCAATTTTTTATTCATTGGGCGTTTCCTTTGTTTCTGCCGGTTTTGTTTTTTTAACAGGAATAAACATCGTTACAATTAAAAGAATACAGCAAACAACAACAGATGAATCCGCAACATTAAAGGTTGGCCAGCGATCCATGCCGAAAAGTCCGTAAAATTTTACGCTTATAAAATCCACAACTCCGTCGGGACGGAATATTCTGTCTGTGAGATTTCCAAGTCCGCCGCCTATGATACCTGCCGCAGCCCAGCGCTGTAAACAGGTAAATTCATCAGTCCTTAAAAAATACCACACAAGGAATCCTAAAACCAAAAGAGGAACAACAACAAAAATAATGGGTTTTATTGCTTCCGGCAGATTTTCTCCGATACTAAACGCAATTGCCTTGTTACGAACATGAAAAATCCATAAAAAACCGTTGTCAAAAACATCTTTAATAAGTCCATAACCCGGCTGAATCTTTACGATGATTGCCTTTGTTATCTGATCCAGTAAAAGGATGCCTGCAGTCAGTGTTAACGGCAGAAGTTTTTCTTTTGTAAAATATTTCATCATTACTCTCCAATAAATATTTAATGTTACAACCCTGTCGGGATGTCTACAGTCCCGTTGGGATGTCTACAAATTCTGTTTCAATACCAAGCTCCGCATTACAATGACGCATAACAGCCTGAACTCCCCAGACCTCGGTACTGTAATGACCGCCTGCGATCATGTTAAGTTTCGCTTCAAGGCAATCATGATAAACGCCGTGGAAACTTTCGCCGGTTACAAATAAATCAACGCCTTCTTCGATCGCGTCCCGCGCGTTCGCCGATGAGCCGCCGGAAACAACCGCGGCGCTAAAGCAGTCTTTTTTTCCAAAAGGAAAAACACCCGCAGGCGGTCTTCCTTCAAAACTGATTTTTTTTACCGCTTCGTCAATTGTAACAGGACTTGAAAACGTCCCCTTGCAGCCGATTTTACGTCCATGATACACGCCAAAGGGCTCGATATTTTCCAGTCCCAGAAGTTTCGCAAGAACGGCATTGTTTCCAAATTCGGGATGCTGATCCAGGGGCAGATGCACAGCGTAAAGGCAGATGTTGTTACTTAGCAAAAACTTAATTCTCTGCCGAAGATTACCAGCTACCCGCGCCGGCGCGCCCCAAAACAACCCATGATGAACAAAGAGCATATCCGCTCCCTTTGCCGCAGCCTGTTCAAATGTTTCCATCGCGCCGTCTACAGCAAAAGCAATTTTACGAACAGGGCTGCCATCGTTATCTACCTGAATGCCATTCATGGCGACATCTCCGGAAAACCCCTGAAAATCAAGAAAACTCCTAAAAAATGAGTCCAACCTGATTGTCGTCAATTCCTTGCTCACAGAGACAGTGTAACAGATATTGAGAGGCTTAGCAAGGAGCTTAAAACCCGCTGTTTTATCTCATTTGCAGAGAGCCCTTGATCGATTAAACCAAGGACATATTTATCCCCCTTATTATGGTACAAGAGCGGCGTTTTGCTTTAGTGAAAACAAAAAAAATTAAGGAAAATACTTCGTCCAAAGGAAGTTATGTGAAAGACTAAGCCAAGAATATATTCAAAAATATAAAGAGGGAATTTCTAAAAAACGAAAATGTCTTTTAATATTTTAGTTTAATAATGACCTAAATTTATGCCATTTGAATTGTTTCAAGTAGAACCATTACCAAGAGCCATTTATCTTGACTTTCCTGCCATTTTTTTATATATTACAAAAAGTGAATAAAAACACCATAAATAACATATTACGAAACAGGCGTAAAGAGTAATTTATGCATCAGGATTTAACACTTAGAGAAAATGAAATCTTTGACCTACTCCTTGCAGGTAAATCCCCAAAAGAAATAGCTCATGATTTGAACATCAGCAATGATACCATTATGGCTCATCGGAAAAATATATATCGAAAGCTGGATGTTCATTCAATAAATGAACTTTTATCCAAATTTTTACCAGCAAATGAGAATGCAAAAACAACAAAAACACCGGCACAGAATTTAAAAACTGTTTTTAGCCGATGGACTATAATTAAAGATGATATTGGTTCGTATGTAGAACTGACGCCAAAAATTGAATATATACAAGATCAGTATACAGAAACATATACTCTTTCAGGTAATGTAATCAATAAAACTCACACTTTTGCCGGGGTAATTGCTTTTCCCGATCCTTTTACACTTGAAGTCATGAGAAGAAATATGAAAAGTTTCTCATTCACTGTTCTGGGTGACGGAAATACTTATCAGACAAAAATAATTACGCCCGAGGCAAAAACCGATCATAACTATTATGGTAAAGCATTCAGAACAGAAAACGGCGTAATCTCTACTTTGAGTTTTAATATTGAAGAGCTGTCTCAGTTACTTAATTTTGGCAAAAAAGTTCCATTTATTAATACTGGCATAAAAGCATTCCTTATTCAGATTGATTCTACAGGCGATTTTAATTTGAAGTTTTGGAATATTAAGTTTATCCGCAAATGATTTCTTAAAACGCATATCCCGTCTACCCTAAAAATACCCTGGAAATACCCTAATCATGTAATAGTAGGAAAGCTATTTGGGGTATAAATTTTTAATATCATTTATGGAGGTATTTATGAAGAATACTATTAAATTTTTAGGAATTATTGCTCTTATGGCGATAATCGGTATCGCAATGATTTCATGCAATGATGACGATGGAGGATCACCTACTATGAGCTCTTTTAGCGGTACTGATCTTGCGGCGAATGAGTACACTTTTGTTATTAAAAACGGTAATGGAAGGGCTGCCGCCGGCGAAGTTGGAGACAACTATGATCTAACGATAACGCCTAACGGCGGAACAAGCGTAGTTACAACAGGCACTATTACAGGAGTAACAGGTGAAAACACATTTAC